>ENA-UOOK01000267-UOOK01000267.1-fermentation-metagenome-genome-assembly--contig:-NODE-267-length-66385-cov-9.843103_pt1 | contig 66385 bp, 47 predicted proteins | sample MGYA00245777_ERZ724023 | MGnify/ENA primary metagenome ERZ724023 (study PRJEB28704, sample SAMN03018312) | fermentation metagenome | biome: anthropogenic terrestrial biome; feature: soil; material... | reverse complement strand
CAATCAGTGTGTTTACGACTCTTGCTATGCTTACGACTGCTATGCCGCTAAAATCAATGGCTGCAGATACATCACAAGCAACACAGGAGGCATCACAGAAGATACAGGCAGAATTTTTTGTTTCAACAATTGGTGATGACTCAAATCCCGGTACGTATGCACAGCCATTTGCTACATTGCAGGGAGCTCGAGATGCTGTGCGAAAAATTAATAAAAATATGACAGGCAACATAATTGTAAATATTGCTGCTGGTGATTATTATCTGTCACAAACGTTGGATCTTAATACACAGGATTCCGGTACAAATGGCTACAACATCATTTACAAAAGCACAGACGGTGTTGGTGCTGCCAAGCTGTATGGTGGCCAACCGGTTGATCCAAAGAGCTGGATCCTAGCAGACGACACCGATACAGCAAACTACGGTATGCTGTCAAGTATGGTGGGAAAAGTGTATAAAACCCATCTTGACCCTGCCAATAATTTTAACACATTGTATGTAAACGATTCTCGTGCAATGATGGCGAGAACACCGAATTGGGTGGAGATTCCTGGGTTCCCGGAAGCAAAGGATGGTTACAACCGTATGGCGGGTTGGGGTACCCAAGGCAAAAATGTTGTAGTGGCTCAAAGCAGCTTAAATGCCGAACAAGTAAATGGAATGAAGCTGGCGCAGCAAAACAGCGAGGAAGTTGCACAGGTGTTCTCCTGGGACGGCGGTACTGGTGGCGAAGGTGGTACTTGGGACTGGTTTACAGATACTTTCCCGATTACTTCAATGACTACAGAAGGCAGCAATTATATATTGGATTTTCCTGATAATTCAAGCTCTACAGACTTCTACACAAAGTATCAGTATTGGGCAAAGTATCAAATTAGCAATGGCTCAAGATATTTTCTGCAAGGAAACATCTCTTTCCTTGATGCACCCGGCGAATATCATTACAACAAGAAAACAGGCTGGCTCTATTACTATCCAAAGGCAATAGATGGCGAAGTTGGTACATGGAAAGTTGTTGCCCCCACAATGCAAACTGTAATTAACATTAAGGGTACTAATAAGCAAAATCCGGATGACAAGCCCGATATAGCGAAACAGGCACATAATATAGTAATTGATGGATTGGCAGTTAAGGATACCGAGTTTTCAGGCTCGTACACATACTCTACAAACTGGGGCGATGGTAGTGGCCCAATTAAAGACTATCCGCCAGAAGCAAAGGCAAATGGTGTTACCCTGCCGTCTTATTGCGAATCGGCAGACCGACCCATGTTCCAGGTTGGAAATATTCGTTTGCAGGATACCAATAACATCACAATCTCTAATACCAATGTGAAGAATGCCGGTATTTATGGTATTTTCATGGCTGGAGATAACCAGTATGACAAAATTAAAAACACTGCAGTTGAATATTGCGGCGATGGCGGTATATCGATAGACGGTGGATACCCCGGAGTCGGCAAATATAATAATCATAACACTTTTGAAAACATACTTATCCATGATGTGGGTCAGCTTGTCGGTCATGGTGTTGGATTTACAATTATGAGTTCCGGACAAAACACCTTTACTCACATGGAGATTTACAATTCACCTAAGCGTGGATTGCTGGTGTTGGGTGGGTACTCACGCAGCGGCAGTACTTCCTACGACAAAAATTACGATTGCGCAAGAGATGGCTACACTGTGGGCAACCACTTCTCGTATATTTATGTGCACAATTGCCAACAGGATGCCGGTGAAGACAGCTCAGTATTCATGTCGTGGCTTGATAGTAGTGAAAAGTATTGGTATGGGACCTCTCAGCAGCATGGCTCAGCTGATCTTAACGCACTGAGGACAAACCTTACCGACATTGACACATCAATTGACCGTTACAACTACGTGGATCAGATGCTTATTGCTGATATAGGTGCAAGCCCTTCAGTACATGAAAAGTGTTCAGTTGGTGCTTTGGATTGTGCAATGGGAGCAGCGGGATTCGTGTTTACCAATGTTCAGGGTATTAATACACAAGAGCATTCATTGGCAGTGCGTTACGATGAACATAACGAGTTGATGATTATGCAAAACTGCACAAACAACATTAATGGCACAAGTGATGTACAGAATTTTGACAAATCAAAGATGCAGTACGATCAAATAGGTCTCACAGCTTCTTTCCCCACTGAACTTCGTGGAACAAACCAGCGAACATATGCAAATCAGGAAAAAGCTCCATCAAAGATTTATTTCTCTGATAAATTCACAGCGCCAACGCTAGATCCTACAAATTGGGTTGTAGAAAAAGGTACTGTAGATATGACTATGGGTAATTTGGCTTCTGCAGAGGATCCGCGCCTTGGTAGCGGTGCGCTTCCAATCTATACTCCGTATAGTCCTAGTGGTTGTGTTGTAAGCCGGACATTTCCTACCAGCCTTAACAAGGTTGTGTCTGTGAAATTCTTTGACCGCCGCAAGGAATACTGTCCATCGGATGATGTAACAATTAATCCTAACGATTCAAGATTTGCACACATGTTCCTGCGGGCGGACGATGGCACTAAAGTACTTGGTATCGGTGCTGATGGTTATACATCAAAGGACTATTATGTAATCCAGAAGGACAGTCAGACAATCACAACAGATGTGCCTCGTTATTTTGGCTGGCATACTCTTAAAATGGACTATTCCTCCGGCAATGATGTAAAATTGTACGTTGACGGACAACAAGTTGCAGACTACGCTGCTAAAGATGAAGTTGCCACATCCTTCAATTATGTTGGTATGGGTGACTGGGGGACAACCTGGGCAGGGACAAAAACTACAGGAGGCTCAACATTCTTTAGCTATTTCTACATTTACGGTGGTCAAGATGCTCCGGCATTAACGCCTATACAAACAGTACCGCCAACAGAAGTTGTTAAGATGCCCTACACCGAAAACTTTGAAGGGTATAATAGTACAGCAACCCCCACAGGTTGGCATGACAGCCGTATTGATGCCGGAAATGGCACACCGTCTACATTTATCACAGTAACTGACCCGGACAAGTCAAGCAATAAGTGTGAGCAGATTAAGGTTCCTGACGGTATGGTCTACTACAATCTTGGTGATACCTCATGGACAGACTATACGTTTACTTGTCGTACTAAATTTGCTGCATGGGATGCAAAATCAGATGCTGAATGGGCAAACTTTGGTATATCTGCCTATGTACAAGAGAACAACAGCGGTAACGTAAACCGTTACGAGTTGCGTTACTCAAATTGCGGTGATACAAAAGGCCAGTGGTCAATCTACCAAAGAGGCGGTAACCCGACTGATAACACCCTTATTTCAAATATTAAAATGCCGGACGGCTTTAATATGAATAATTGGAATACCTATAAGATTGTTACCGGAAACGGAACTGTAACCTTCTACGTGAATGACACAAAAGTAGCTCAGGTAGATGCTGCTGCTAACGCAAGCGGTGGTTTTGGTTTTGGAGGATATGCTGCCGACTTCTATGTGGATGATATAAGCGTTGTTCATTCAATGGGTCTTGCGCCGCAGGCAAACATCTCTTCTGGCACCTATGACAGCCCTATAAGTGTTAAATTGGCAAACTCAGGCGATGCAATTTATTATACAACAGACAGTTCCGACCCTGTACTATGTGGTAAATTATACACAGGCAGGCCCCTAACAATAGCAAACACCTGCACACTCAAGGTTGTATCGGTAAAAAACGGAGTATACAGTGCGACAGTGGGGTATAACTATATAATCAAAGGCACAACTGCTATTAAGCAGGCAGCCGGTGTGAACAAGATACCGCTGCGTGATGCTATTAACTCTGCAAATACGGTTACAAAAGATAACTATACAGGTGCAAGTTGGGCTGCTTTTACTGCAGCGATAGCAAGTGCACAAAATGCTCTTTACAATAGCGAGGCAACTAATGCAGATATAACCAATGCGATTGCTGAGATGCAAAACACAAGGGTAAAGCTTATCCCTGTTTTAAATACTGCTTCATCAAGCAATATTTATATACAGGATTTCTCAAGCTTTGCAGCCGGTAATACTTTTAATAACGATTCTGCAAGCCTCGGAAGCAGCAACGCTTGGGAGAAGTACAAAACATCAACATTCAGCACGAATGTTGCAGCCGACCCGGACGATGGTAACAACAATGTGCTAGATGTGGTGCTAGGTGACGACGCCTACGTTGCATATCCTTATGACGCAGCTGCAACAAAATTACAGAATTACACATACTCATTAAGAGCGAAAATGAAGAACTGGACTGTAGGTAATTCCCAAGAGCCCTGGTCAAACTTCCAACTTGTGTTATATGCAGGTAAAAACATACCCATCGAGACAAAGAACCCTGTCTTATATGGTATAAGAGTTCAAATGAGTGATACAACCAAAATTGGACTTTATAAACGCCAAAACGCAGACATTGGTTATGGTGGTGGAACAAATCCATATAAAGTTTACGATCTGCCAGCAGGTTTTGATATTACACAATGGCACACATACAAGATTAAAGCTGATACTGCAAATACTAACACAAGCGCTAAAACGGCTGATGTTACAATAACGCTTTGGATTGACGGTAGCCTGATTGGTTCTTGGACCGATAAAGGTACAAATGTATACCAAGGCGGATTCGGGTTTAACGCATACGGACCGGAATTCTTGGTGGATGACATTTGTGTAACAGATAATTCGTCAACTATAGCTGCTCCGACAGCTGACATTGCTACAGGCACATATGCGGCACCAATTTCGGTAAACGTAACCCCCGGCGCAGCCGGTGAAAAAATGTACTACACTCTTGATGGTTCTGACCCGTCAACAAATGGTATGCTTTACACAGGAGCTATTGCTATTAACAACAGCTGTACATTGAAGCTTATCGAATTAAATTCAAGCAATGCAGCATCAAATGTTATATCTTATAGCTATACAATTTCAGCGCCGAAATCTGTAGCTCCAGTTGCAATAACAAATCCACGCTCAATGACAGTTACTGCCTCTCAGCCTGTGTCATTCCAAACATTGGCATATGTGACCGATGGCGGCACACTCACTTATCAGTGGCAAAATTCCGAAGATTGTGGAACAACGTGGTCTGATATCAAAGGCGCAACCGATTATTATTATGACACAGCACAGGTGACCGCAGCAGATAACGGTACCATGTACAGATGTATTATTACCAATACAAAAAATTCATTAGTAGCAGCATTCACAACTTCACCAGCTACACTTAACATAACAACACTATCGCTTCAGCCGGTTTCGAGCTCATTTAAACTAACTGCTAAGAATGTCGTACCGTGTGATAGCGTATGTAATGGTAAGAATGGACCTAAGGGTACAGCACAAGTAACATTCACAGCTGATACAGAGGGGACATATTACTATAAATTGATGTACTCTGGGGATACCTATGTGGATAGTGATGGAAAGCTATATATTGGTTATAATGACAGCAGTGTAACAACGGTAGATACCAGTGGTACGGGAACGCCGTGCGTTGTTGGCGATAACACGATTAGTTTGTCGAATATCGCGCCCTATGTACCCTATACAATTTACATTCAGGAAAAGGATGCCGACGGCAAGCTCAGCAATAAGTTAAAAGTAGATATTCCGGCCGGTAAGCCGAACTTGACAGTGGCAACCTCGGGAAATGGAATAGTAACACAAGACGTAAGCGGAGAATATGTATCTGGTTCAGTTGTAAAACTAGTAGCAACTCCTGCTGAGGGTTACCACTTCCTAAATTGGACATCATCAGATGGTGGTGTATTCCAAAATGCAAACAGTGCTTCAACCGAATATGTTACATCTTTCTATGATACAACTGTAACTGCAAACTTCTATCAGATAGCAAGCGCAAACCTGATCAAAATAACAACACCGGCAGCAATAACCGGATTGCCAAATGGAACAGCAAAGACAGCAGAAGCCCTCAGATTGCCTGCGAAAGTAGAATTAGTTACTGATGCTGGAAATGTGAATGCCAATGTGACATGGGATATAGATGGTTCAAGCTATGATCCGACTGTAAAGACAGGGCAGACTTTTACCGTAAATGGAACTGTATCCCTGCCAACAGGTGTGCTAAATACAAACAATGTGACATTGACAACAAGTATAGACGTAACGGTAAAGGCTGCTCCAGACACAGGTGATGATATTGTGCCAGATGAAGAAGATACAATTGAGATGATAAGATTAAGTGGTGCAAATAGGTATGAAACCTGTGTAAAAATATCACAGTCAGGATGGAAAACTTCTGATTATGCAGTACTTGCAACAGGAGAGGATTTCCCAGATGCATTAAGTTCAGCACCTCTTGCAAAGAAATATAATGCGCCAATACTTATTACAAATCATAAAACTTTAGATTCTTCTGTAGAGAAGGAAATAGGGAGACTGGGTGTTAAAAATATCTTTATAATAGGTGGTACAAAAGCAGTATCTCAGAGAATAGAAGATAAACTAACATCAAAGGGAATAAAATGCACAAGAATACAAGGTAGTGACAGATATGAGACCTCAGCTGCTATCGCTAACCATATTGGTACAAGCAAAGAAGTGGTAGTTGCAACAGGGGAAAACTTCCCAGATGCATTATCCATAGCTTCCTATGCAGCATTTAAAGGTATGCCAATACTGCTTACAGAAGCAGGTACATTGCCTAAAGCTATAAGTAAGTATATAGAAAAATCCGGCGTAACCAAGACCTATGTAATAGGAGGCATGGAAGTTATAAATGATAGCGTGCTTAATGTAGTACCAGGTGGAGAGAGACTGAATGGAAGTGACAGATATGCCACTAACGTTACAATACTTGAAAAGTTTGCATCAGAGTTTGATTTAAGCTCAATATATTTTGCAACAGGAGAAAACTTCCCAGATGCACTCACAGGTTCAGCATTTGCAGCGTCAATGAAGTCACCAATTATCCTTGTTAATTCTAATATAACTGATAGTACTTCAAAATTTGTGAAGGAAAACATTAGCAAGATAAAAACAGGGTATGCACTTGGCGGCAGTTCAGTAGTACCTGATTCTGTAAAAAACTTATTAACTAAATAGCATGTTGTAAATACATTTTGATGGGCTTTACCTAATGCTCACCATCGGAGTACAACATCATAAATTTAAGGGGCTGTTACACTAAGAAATGGTGTGCTACCCGTCAAGAGGACAATAAAAAATAATAAGATTTTTTTACCGTCAGCTGAATTGCAGCTGGCGGTATTTTACGCTGCTGCTAAATTTAGTATTAATATATAAGTATTGACCTTAACAGCAGACCTTATATAATAATATTATAGTAAATAATTTCTCAATAGAAGTAATCAATTAATGGAAGCTTTTTCAAACCGATGGAATAGAGGTAATGATATGGATTATAATGAAATCATGGATATTGCAATGCTAGCAGGAGAAATATTGATTAAAAACGGTGCTGATACATATAGGATAGAAGAAACAGTGAACACTATATGCAGCAGCAACAGCTTTAAATCTGAATGCTTTTGTATTCCTACAGGTTTGTTTGTATCGGTTAAATCAGAAGGAGGAGGAGGCATTTCATCTGTTAAGAGAGTAAAGCATAGAAGAGTTGATCTATACAGGATAGAGCTTGTAAATTCCTTTTCAAGAAGTCTGAAGGAATGCAATATGAGTTATAATGATGCAATGGCTAAGCTTCGTGAAATAGATAACGCACCTAATTTTAATTTTCCAACAAGGCTTATTGCAGCCTCCATGACTTCTTTTGTTTATACTCTTTTTTTTAACGGAAAATTGATAGATGCCGCTGCAGCTTCATTAATAGGCTTTTTTATATATTTTATACTCGAAAAAATATCCCATATAGGATTTATTGAATTTATACAATATTTTTTAGCCGGGTTTCTAATCGGCGGTATAAGCCTTCTTGCTAAGTCTTTTATTCCAGGCATTGATAAAAACGCTGTCATCTCTGGAGCAATTATGTTCCTTGTGCCAGGTATGGCTTTTACAAATGGAATAAAAGATGCATTATATGGAGACTTTTTATCCAGTATAGCAAGAGTAGGCGAAGCACTGCTGGTTATAATCGCAGTATGCGCAGGTATAGGCGCATCATTAGCATTAGGTATGAATTGGATGTGATATTATGCTTAAAGGAATATTGCTTGCATTTTTAGGGAGCGCATTTCCGGTAATATTATTTAATATAGACAGGAAAAAAATTATATGGGCAGGGTTATGCGGTGCTTTTGGATGGGCAGTTTATCTATTTGTATTTTCATATACCAACAGCACCATAACCTCGTCTTTTTGCGGGACATTAGCTGTGGGTTTCTATAGCGAAATAATGGCAAGAGTAAAAAAAACCCCTGCGTCTCAATTCTCCATCCCGGGGATATTTCCGTTAGTTCCTGGTATTTCTTTGTATAATACTGTGAGGTTTATAGTTGAGGGAAATTATAAATCGGCAGAAGCTAAAGCCTTTGAAACAGTAGCTGTAGGAGGTGCCATCGCCTTTGGCATAATGATTTCTACGACTACGGTAAGGCTTATTTTACAGGCAATAAAAGGCCGAGCAGAAAGGCCACAATAAATTGTCCTTTCTATCCGGCTTTGTCTTAATAAATTTCCTATTGTTCTTTAGTGCGGGATACACACCTTTACTCTCTAGGTATTCCCGGGTGCCTTCCCTGTATACCCATTTTCTTTCTTATCTCATACAATTGTTGCACTTGCTTGTCTGATAACTCATGAGGACCCCCTATCATAGTAGATATAAATGTAAGCTTTGCATAGAACTCTAGAGATTCCATTTTGTAATATGCATTTATGAGATCCGAGCCATATGTAAGTGCGCCGTGGTTCTCAAGGAGCAATGCATCATAATCCTGCAGGTATTTTTCTATAGCATCAGGTATTTCATCTGTTGAAGGTGTCCCATATTCAGCTATAGGTACGGAACCTAAGGATATTACCGCTTCCGGCATAATAGGCTTTACTAGGGGTTTCCCCGCAATAGCATAGCTTGTAGCGTATGGCGGATGTGCATGGACTACCGATTTTACATCGCCCCTATTATTGTATACCCTTATATGCATCCTTACCTCAGATGAGGGCTTGTATTTACCATTAGCTGAAATAACTTCTCCATTTAAATTAACCTTGCAAATCATGTCAGGGGTCATATATCCTTTGCTTATACCTGTCGGAGTACATAAAATCTCATTATCACTAATCCTCACAGATATATTCCCGTCATTTGCAGCAACAAATCCATTCGTATATATACGTTTTCCAATTTCACATATCTGCTGTTTTACTTCATCTTCAGAAACCATTTAATTTCCCCCTTGTAGTGGGATGGAGCAAAGCTCCACCCCCATAGTTAATATTTACAAATTGCAGTTAATGTCAGTTTTATTTCTTCCCATATAAAGGCCCGAAGTTTGCACATGCTCTATAGTCTGCACCCTCTAAATCCGATGTACCGAAAGCGCCCCAGGAACTTGGCCTGAATATTCTTTCTTCCGGCACATTATGCATAGCTACTGGAATTCTAAGCATGGATGCAAGAGTTATCAAATCTCCTCCTATATGGCCATAGCTTGTTGCTCCATGGTTTGCTCCCCAGTTATTCATCACAGAATATACATCCTTGAAGGCCCCTTTGCCTGTAAGGATTGGTGCAAACCATGTGGTAGGCCATGTTGGATCAGTACGTTTATCTAGTATTTCATTTACATCCTGAGGTAAATCCACCGTATACCCTTCTGCAATTTGAAGTACAGGTCCGAGACCATCTATTATGTTTACCCTGGACATGGTAACAGGCATTCCGCCCCTTGTCAGGAAATTGGATGAGAAACCGCCGCCTCTGAAATAGCCGGCTGCAGCAGGCCTCCAGGATGTTGCAGCAAGGCATTTATCTGCCTCGATAGGAGTAACTTCCCAGAAGGGCTTCATTGCAGGCTGTCCGTTTCTTTCCTGACGGCCTGTACCGTCTAGTGTAGTAGAACCAGAGTTAATTAGATGTAGTATACCATTTTTAGCCAATCCGGTCAATTCCTTGCCTGTAACTCTCTTTACAGCTTCAGGGCTCCAATATGTCCTTACATCTGAAAAAATCTGGGCTGTTCCAGACAATAAATGGCCAAATAGCATCGCTACTCCGTTAAGGCTGTCGTTTTCAGTAGCCACAACAAAAGGTTCTCTTATGCCATTCCAATCAAAGGATGTATTTAGCATTGTCTCCATGAAGTCTCCATTAGGGAAGTGGTCTGTCCACTGCCTTTGTCCCTGGAATCCAGCAGCAATTGCATTGTGTCCTAGAGCTTCCTCCCCAAATCCTAATTCTGCGAGTCTAGGATTGCCGATCATAAGATCCCTTGCAATCATGGTCATCTTTACAACCGTTTCCCAATCCTTGTCCTTCTTTTCTCTGGATAACCGTATTTCGGAAGGATTGTTGTCTATGCCTTCTTTACAATTTTCCTTAACCCATCTAAATGCCTTTTCGTACTCCTCTTTGTCATAGATTTCTTCTTCCATCCTGCGCACAAACTCGCTCATGTCTATGGATTCATTTCTTATGCCCAGGTACTTTAAGAAGAAATCTGGATTTACAGTGGAACCTGCTATACCCATGGCAACAGAACCCATGGACAGGTAAGATTTACCCCTCATATAAGCTACAGCAAGACCTGCCTTAGCAAATTTAAGAAGTTTTGCCTTTACGTCCTCGGGAATTTCGGTATCGGATGCATCCTTAACATCCCTCCCATATATTCCAAATGCGGGCAGCCCCTTCTGGCTGTGACCTGCCAGTGCTGCTGCAAGATAGACTGCTCCCGGCCTTTCAGTACCATTAAATCCCCATATTGCCTTGGGTATATATGGATCCATATCAAGTGTCTCAGTACCATAGCACCAGCAAGGGGTTACGCTTATGGATACTCCTACACCTTCCCTAGCAAACTTCTCCGCAGCCTCAGCCGCTTCAGCAACTCCTCCTATACAAGTGTCGGCTATTACGCATTCAACAGGCATACCGTTTGGATGCCTTAAGTTTTCTTCGAGGAATTTAGCAGCACTTTTAGCCATATTCATGGTCTGATCTTCCAAAAGCTCCCTTACTCCCCTGCGCCTTCCGTCTATAATAGGCCTTATACCTATTTTAGGAAGACTCCCATGCAGCCTATTGCACGGTGCATTTACCTTCATATCTTTGATATTAGCCATAAAACTACCTCCTCTAAGCATCATTTTTTACCAGCTAAACGTTTAGCTTTTAACTATATTATATGTTTATAAATACTATAAATCAATCCCTCTATTTGTTGACCGCACCTAAAACTCATGATAAAATCAAAATAAATGCAAGTAAAGATAAATATATAAATTAAATACATATTTTGAAGTGAGGTAATATTATGGGAAAAATGCTGGCATACGATTTTGGGGCAAGCAGCGGCAGGGGAATAATAGGAGAAATAAATAATGATATGCTTAAGCTTAGAGAGGTGCACAGATTTTCAAACGACCCGGTAATCTTTTCGGATTATTTGCAGTGGGACATATTAAGGCTATGTCATGAAGTAAAGCAAGGCATCTTAAAATGCAAGAATGCAGGTGAAGATATAGCAAGTATAGGTATAGACACCTGGGGAGTAGATTTCGGGCTTTTGGATAGCAGCGGTGAGCTGCTTAAAAATCCATACCACTACAGGGATAAAAGAACTGATGGCATGATAGAAGAATGCTTAAAATATATAGACAAAAAAGAGCTTTATAAGAGGACAGGCATTCAGTCTGCAAAGTATAATACAATCTATCAGCTCTTAGCCATGAAAACTCTTGAAGATAAAAGCCTAGATGAAGCAAGTACTCTCCTTATGATGCCGGATCTAATCAATTATATGCTGTCAGGAGAAATGGTATCTGAATATACAGAATGTACGACTTCGCAGCTATATAGCCATAATCTCAATGACTGGGATACATATATAATTGATAAACTTAATATACCGCAAACTATTTTTACAAAAATAGTTAAACCAGCCACGGTTATAGGAAACATTAGAAAAAGCATTTGTGAAGAGTTAAACGTATCACCTGCTTTAGTCGTTGCAGTCGCAAGTCATGATACAGCATCCGCCATATCCGCCGTACCTTCTGAAGGGGAGGATCACGTATATATAAGCTGCGGCACATGGTCGCTTCTTGGAATCGAAACAGACCAGCCAATAACATGCGATAAAGCTTTTGAGTATAATTTTACAAATGAAGGCGGAATAGATAATAAGATTACATTCCTTAAGAATATAATGGGGCTCTGGATTGTCCAGGAATGCAAGAGACACTGGGAAAAGGAAGGACATAATATTGGATTCTCAGAGCTTGTGAAAATGGCACAATCAGAAAAGGAGTGCGTTTCTTTCATAGACCCAGATAATTTGCTTTTCTATGCCCCTAATAATATGCCATCAAAAGTAAGACAATTCTGTATGGATACGAATCAGCCTGTACCAGAGACTTACGGGCAGATTATAAGGTGTATTGAAGAAAGTCTTGCTTATAAGTACAGGTGGGCTATTGAGAAAATTGAGGAAATTACATCAAAGAAGATAAATACCATACATATGGTAGGCGGCGGAATACAGGATCAGCTCTTGTGCCAGCTTACAGCCAATGCTACATGCAGAAAAGTAATTGCAGGACCTGTTGAAGCTACTGCAGCAGGCAACATATTAGCGCAGGCAATGGTACTTGGAAAGGTAAAAAGCATAGCTCATGGAAGAGAAATAATACGGAACTCATTTGATTTGAAGACTTACTTACCTCAAGATACAAATATATATGATAAAGGATATCAAAAATTCCTTAAAATATTGTCGTTAAAATGATGGAATAACCTAGTTATTCCATCATTTTTATCAATACATTTTCTTTATAGAATTGTTTACTATTATTTTCGCAGGAACTCTTACTATCCTGCAGCCGGAATTACTACCATCAATCCTGCTCAGTAAAAGTTTTACCGCTTCATTTCCTATTTCAGCTGTAGATTGGCTTACAGATGTGAGCTTGGGCTTAAATACCTTGCTCAATTCAAGATCATCAAAGCATATTATAGATATATCCCCCGGGATATTTATATTTTCTTCGTTAACCGCAATTACTGCACCCACTGCCATATAATAATTGGATATTAAAACAGCGGTACAGCCTTTATTCTCTACAAGCTTTTTAAATGATTTATAGCCGCCCTCAAGGTCATAGGAATCCCTAAAAATCAAATGATCACATACGGGGATATCGTAATCATCGAGTGCTCTCCTATATCCCTTCAGCCTTTCAGCTGCAGAAAATTCCTTATCTTCTCCTGTGATAATAGCAATTTTTGTATGGCCTTTTAATATAAACATTTCAGTGGCCTGGTACGCCCCGGAAATATTATCTGTTGTTACAAAATCACAATCGGCTTCGTTTACTACACAGTCTATAACTACAATGCTTACTCCCCTATTTATATAATGCTCCAGCTGCTCTTTTGTTATATTTGTCGTAAGTATAATAATGCCGTCCACACCCTTATTGAGTAGGAAATCAAGCTTCTCATTTCGTATCTCTTCCTGCCTCCTAGTTTCGCAGATAATACTGCTGTACCCTTTTGTATGAAGGCAGTCCTCTATAATGGATATGATGCTCGTGTAAAACATGTTTGTAATACTGTCAACAACAATACCCACCATCATGGATCTGTTTATCTTAAGCCCTCTGGCAAAATTATTAACCCTGTAATCCAATTCTTTTATAGCTCTCTCTATATTTATTCTATTTTCTTCCCTAACATTTCCGCCATTTAGATATTTTGAAACTGTTGCAATAGACACATTGCATACCCTTGCAACATCCTTAATAGTAGCTCCCATAATTCTCACCAGCTTCCTGAGAAAATATTAATACATAACGTTGGTAGTGTCAACGGGGGATAGTGGGCAACTAGTAGATGCCCCAGATAAATAGCATAAGTTATGGTATGCACAGGCGCAGTATTATAAATAATAAGCCTAGTTTTGCAAGCGAGAATAAAGGGCTCTAACTCTAGTGAGTCAGGACCCTTTATTCTTGCTTTTATGAAACTTGGGGAATGGAATATGGAGCAGCCTCATTATTTCCTTCTCGGATTCAAATACCCTTTCGGCAATAAAGTCCATAAATGGGCGATCATTTTTATGAGCTTGTTCAAGTAGACTTATATACTCTTGCCGCAAGATGGGAGGAATTATTGCCAGCATATACCCATCTTGTATAAGGGCTGTGTTCATTAGCAAGCGGGATATACGTCCGTTGCCATCAATAAATGGATGGATGAATACGAAACGTTTGTGTAGCTGTGCAGCAAACTCTACCGGATGATATTTGTCCCGATCGGAGGCTACCCACTGTAACATCCGGCCTATTTCGTTTTGAATCTGCTCTACCTTGCATACTGGATATTCGAAGCCAGTTATAATTACCGGCCTAGTACGATAACGGCCAGCCGCTTTGGGGTTGATATCTTTGTAAAATATTCGGTGCATTGTTAGAATATCAGACTCGGAAATTTGGCGATTATGCAGCAGCGAGAACATAAAATCATATGCCTGCGCATGACCAAGTGCTTCAAATGTATCCTTAAGTGGCTTTCCACCGGCAGTTAATTTATCCCCTAGAAGAACCTTTGTTTCACTTTCAGTGAGAGTGTTGCCTTCTATTGCATTGCTCGACCATGTAAGACCAATGCGGTAATAGGATTTGAGCTCTTCTAGCAGTTCCCCTTCAAAAGGATGTTGCTCATCGATTGCTGTTTTATAAAAGTCTGTTTTTTCGTATATAGTTATTTTATCACCCCTTATGGTATATTTCCTTTGTATGACTGACTTTATTTTAACACTTTTGAAACATTGTAACTATCTAAAATAATACCCAATAGAGTATATAAACTCTTAATCAATGGACTTAAGCTATCTAATTTTGTTATAATATTCTCAGGCTGATACAAAAACAGGGAAAAGATGATAGAAAAGGACATAATAAAACAATAAGATTTTTAATTAATACATATTTTATATTATAATTGAGAAATTATTAAATTGGGATGAGGGGGATTGGGATGTCTAATTTTGATTTTTTAAACAAAAAGTGGCCAGCATTGGCCAAGCTAGGGGCACAGGCAGAAAGTTATCTTCATACAGATAATAATGCATCAATGCTAAAAATGCGTATGTTTGGAGAACAAATAATAGACCACGTATTAACAGCTTTAAAGGTTGAAGTTCCACAATTTGCAACTCAAGATGAAAAAATTAAGCTTTTAAGATCTACAAAAATAAATCGGGCTATTCCAAATTTATTTGATATGGTAAGACGCTATGGCAATAAAGCAAATCATGGAGGGTATGAAAATAAAGAAGATGCTCTTGAATGTTTAATTTCCATGTATAAGGTATCAGCATGGTTTTACATTAAAGTAACAAAGGATACCTCAATAAAACCATTAACATACAAAATTCCAAAGCCAGTTAAAGTTAGTGCTCCTACATATAGTATTGATGAGTATTCTAAGGAAAAGGAAGAAATTAATGAAGAGCATACCAAAGAGGTAAATAAAGTTAAAGAAGAAATAAAAACAGCTGTTGTAACCGAGAAAGATAAAGCTGTAGAAAAAGAGGTTGAAGAAACTTTAAACTTTGACGAGGCAGAAACTAGGAAGAAGCTTATAGACATAATGCTAAAAGATGCTGGGTGGGATGTTAATAACAATGAGCTAGTGAAGGTAGAATTCCCATTAGAGAATCATAAAAAGGCTGGCAAAAAGGGATTTGCTGATTATGTATTATTTAATAAAAAAGGTAAGCCCATTGCAGTGGTTGAGGCTAAAAAAACTTCTGTTGATCCTATTTTAGGTCGTGAGCAAGCTTTAGAATATGCTAATACAATTGAAAGGGATTATAAAGTAAGACCTATAGTTTTCTATACCAATGGATATGAAATATATATGTGGGATGATAAGTATAGCAGCCCAAGACAAATTTGGGGATTCTATACTTTAGAGGATTTAGAAGAACTATTTTTTAAACATAAGTATATGAAAGATTTAAATAAAGTTGAAATAGATAAAAATATTGCAGGCAGACCATACCAAATAGAAGGTATTAAAAGAGTATATGAAAGCTATTCTAACGGGGCTAGAAAAGCTCTTTTAGTAATGGCTACTGGAACAGGAAAAACAAGAACCGTTATAGCTTTAACCAAAGGCATGATGGAGGCAAATTGGGTCAAAAGAGTATTATTTTTAGCTGATAGGGATGAACTTGTAAGACAAGCTAAGGAGGATAAAAATAGCTTTAAGACCTTTATGCCAGAGCAAATATCCTGTAGATTTACTGGTAAAAACTCAGATAACAGAGAGGCTACACTATATTTTGCAACGTACCAAACCATGATTAATTATTATAGTAAATTTAGTGTGGGGTTCTTTGACCTTGTGATTTGCGACGAGTCACACAGGAGCATATATAAAACATATAGAGACATATTGGAGTATTTTGACGCTCATATTATAGGCCTTACAGCTACGCCTGTGGATTTTATAGAAAGAAATACTTTTGATTTGTTTAATTGTGGAGATGGAGATCCTACCTTTAATTTCTCTATAGATGAAGCTTGGAATCATATGCCGCCTTATCTTATTGAACCAAGAATATTTGATGCCACAACTGACTTTTTAAGAAAAGGAATAAAATATAGTCAAATGACGGAAGAACAAAGAAGTCAGTTAGATGAGGAAGGCTATGATGGAGATGAAATTGAATTTGACAAAGATGCTTTAGAAAAGAAAATAACAAATAAGGATACCAACAGGTTCATATTAAAGACATTAATGGATAAAGGAATTAAAGTAGGTGATTATTTAGGCAAAACAATTATATTTGCTAAGAATAAAAACCATGCGAACCTATTGGACTCATTATTCAATGAAATGTATCCTCAATATAAAGGGAAAATGGCAGCAATTATTTACTCTGGTCTTCCAGAAAAGGAAAGGCTTATACAAGATTTTAAAGAAGAAGACTTTCCACGGATAGCTATATCCGTAGATTTACTAGATACAGGCATAGATGTACCTGAAATAGTGAACTTAGTATTTGCAAAGCCTATTTATTCAAAGGTTAAGTTTTGGCAGATGATAGGAAGAGGGACAAGAAGATGTGATAACTTATTTGGGGATGGAGTAGATAAAAAAGAGTTTGTTATATTTGACTCATATAAAAACTTTGAATTCTTTGAAATGAATCAAAAAGGATTTATTCCAAAGCCACAAAAAACCTCTATGCAAGTTAGATTTGAGCAAATGTGCAGGCTTTTGGAGATATATAAATTGAAGAATGAATATGATATATGCAAAAATTTTGTAGAAAAGCTAAAGGCGGATATTGAAGATTTGCCATCAGAAAGTATAGAGATAAAGAAAAACAGAAAAAGAATAGAACAAGTTAAAAAAGAAGAATACTGGAGTCGTTTAAGTGAAGATTTCATTAAAAAGCTAAAGCTTGAGATAGCACCATTAATACAATGGATTGAACCAAAAGATAATTTAGATGCTATTTTATTTGATAACTCGATTTATAGAATACTTGAAAGCTTTGAGACTAATGATAAAGATTCATTAGTTAGAGAAATAAACGCCACCATGGAAAAACTAGCAAGGCTAAAAACAAACTTAAATCAGTTTGATGGAAAAAGGGAGCTTGTAAAATCACTATTAGAGCCATCAGGTTGGGATAATTTAAGCTTCGAAAAGCTAGAGCAAATAAGGATAGATTTGAGAGACTTAATGAAGCATAAGGGAGCAACAGCAGGAAAATTTGTAGTAATTGATATAAAAGATACTGGAGCCATAATGAAGGAAATTAGTGCTGGGACAGTGCTTTATGGAGCTAATATGGAGCCTTATGAAAAAAGAGTAAAGAAAGCCATTGAAGATAAATTAAATGACCAGTTAGTGATTCATAAAATTAGAAGAGGGGAAAAGCTTTCTCAAATTGAAATTGAAGGCATTTACTCGATATTTGGTGAGGATTTTGTTTATAGCATAGATGAGCTTTCAAGTAAAACAGATATTGACAAAGAGGATATAGTCGGTATTGTTAGAAAGTTTGTTGGAGTAGATGAAATAGAATTAAACAAAAGATTTGATGAGTTTATTCAAAAGCACCATAGTAAAATGAATGCTACACAAATTAAAACTTTAGAAATAATTAAGAATGATATTGCTAAAAATAAAGGAATATCATTTGCAGCATTGTTTGCACCACCATATACATCCTTTAATCCAAATGGGGTGGATGGTATATTTGGAAAGATGGCGGATGATGTTTTTAAATTGATAGCACCATACAAAGCAAGCGTTATATTTTAAACTTAGGAAGGAAGAATACAAATGCTAAACCCAGAAATTAAAAGTACAATTGATAAACTATGGAATAACTTTTGGTCAGGGGGCATATCTAATCCTCTGACTGTAATAGAGCAGATATCATATCTTTTATTTATAAAAGGATTAGATGATAAGGATAATGTTAATGAAAAAAAGGCAAATAGAATGGGAATGTCTTATACATCTATTTTTCCCGAGGAAATAATGAAATGGAGCCAGTTTAGGCACCTAGAAGTAGAAAAAATGTTTGATGTAGTATCTCAAAAGGTATTTCCATTTATAAAAAATATGGGCGGAGAAAAATCAAGCTTTACAGCTGAAATGAAGGATGCTGTATTTATGATACCTAAGCCATCTCTATTACAAGAATCAGTTAGACTTATAGATGGAATAAACATGGATGATGCAGACACTAAAGGAGACCTCTATGAATATCTATTGTCAAAACTCTCAATATCAGGGGTAAATGGCCAATTTAGAACACCAAGACACATTATAAGAATGATGGTAGAGCTTATGGATCCATCAGCTGAAGACAAAATATGCGACCCTGCATGTGGAACATCGGGTTTTTTGGTTGGCTCATTAGAGTGTATATTAGAGAAATATACAAGACCTGAAAGCGTATTTACCGATGAAAAAGGAAACTTTTATAACAGAATTGGGGATATGATGACCATTGAGGAATGGGAGCATTTTAAAACTGAAATGTTCTATGGATTTGACTTTGACCCTTCAATGGTTAGAATAGCTTCAATGAACCTTATGCTTCACGGCATAGATAATCCAAATGTTAGACAAATGGATTCATTATCAAAAAGATATGAAGAAGAGAATAAATATACATTAGTATTAGCAAATCCACCTTTTAAGGGAAGCATAGATGAAGGGGATATAAACCCTACACTTGCAAAAGGGGCAAAGACTACCAAGACTGAACTCCTATTTATAAAGCTTATAAACAGAATATTAGACTTAGGCGGAAGATGTGCTGTTATAGTACCTGATGGGGTTTTATTTGGCTCAACGAAGGCACATAAAGAAGTAAGAGAGGCTTTGGTGGAAGAGAGCGCGCTAGAAGGTGTAATATCAATGCCTTCAGGAGTATTCAAACCCTATGCAGGTGTATCAACAGCCGTAATTTTATTTACTAAAGGCGGAGAAACAAATAAAGTATGGTTTTATGATATGGAAAGCGACGGATATTCTCTAGATGATAAGAGAAACAAACTTGATAATGATGGAGATATCCCAGACATAATTGAAAAATGGAGAGCAGTAAAGAAAGATAATACACTAGAGCCAACTAAAGAAGATAAATGGTTCTGGGTAGATAAAAAAGAGATAGAAAGTAATGATTATGACTTATCAATTAATAAATATAAGGAAATTGAGTATGAAGAAGTAGTATATGAAGAGCCTGAGGTTATATTGGATAAGATTGAAGCTTTAGAGAAATCTATTTTAGAAGATATAGCTGAGTTAAGGAGAATGGTGAAGTAGGATGAGGGATATTAAGTTACCAGATGGGTGGAAGATAGGTAAATTAGAGAATTTAGTTTCATTTACAAGAGGATCAGAACCAGGAAGTGATTCTTATACAGAAGATGATAGCTATACGAGGTTTTTAAGAGTCTCCGATATTTCAGGAACCAGTAAGAAAAAGGTATATACAGTTGCGGATAATTTAAAGTTAGTTAATAAAGGGGATCTACTATTAACATTAGATGGAACACCAGGCATAGTATCGGATCAATTTGAAGGGGCTATTTCATCAGGAATAAGAAAAATAGATATTGCAAATAGTAAATTATTACAAGATTATCTTAAATTTTACCTTAAAAGTGACAATGTACAAAGGATAATTTATAAATATGCAACTGGTGCAACAATTTTACATGCAAGTAAATCTATACATTATATTGATGTAGTCTTACCATCATTGGAAACCCAGAAAAAAATAGTTCAGGTTTTAGAAAAGACTAAAAGTGCTATAGAAAAGAAAAAAGAGGCTATTAAACTATTAGATGAATTAGTCAAATCGAGATTTATAGGGATGTTTGGTGATCCAGTTCTGAATCCTAAAGGATGGCAAAAAGGTAAAATATCCGATGTAATTATTAAGACTCAATATGGAACAAGTAATAAGGCTGATGAGGGAAATGGTGAGTTTAAAATATTGCGTATGAATAATATTACTTATGATGGTAAATGGGACTTTAGTAGTATAAAGTATGTTGACCTAGATAAGAAAGAGCAAGAAAAGTTTTTAGTATATAAAGGTGAAGTTTTATTTAATAGGACTAATAGCAAGGAATTAGTCGGAAAGACAGCTGTTTATAAAGAGGATGAACCTATGGCTTATGCTGGATATTTGGTAAAAGCAACACCGAATGGGAAAGCAAATGGAGAGTTTATATCATCATATATGAATACAAAATATATTAAAGCAAAGTTGCTTAACATGGCAAAAAGTATTGTTGGTATGGCTAATATAAATGCAGAGGAATTTAAAAAGATAGATATATATATTCCACCAATAGAACTCCAAAACCAATTCGCAGGCTTCGTAAAGCAAGTAGACAAATTGAAAGTTGAAACACAGAAGAGTTTAGAAGAATTAGAAAATATTTATCATTCGCTAATGCAGAGAGCATTTAAAGGTGAATTATTTAATTAAATAGAGGTTTATGTGGTGCAGAGTGGAAAATAGATGTCTAAATATGGCAATAATATTACAATCTAAAACTTTTTTGAGAGAGGAAGATTGTAATGGAAAAACTTATTATTGAAATTGAACAGGAAATGATGAATTTGCTTAATAATATGCAAATGGAAGAGCTTCACAAAACTTTGCTTAAAAAGCTGCAAGGGATAGCTTTTATAAATGGAGTTAATAAAAGCACAGAGAATAAAGAGATAGATTATTGCAACATATTTATTTGTGCAAAGCAAGTAGAGGGTTGCTCAAATAAATCTATCAAGTACTACAAATCAACCATAGAAAATATGTTAAAAACATTAGATAAACCAGTTAAGCATATTACAACGGAGGATTTGAGAGAATACTTAGCAGAATATCATAAAAGAAGTAATTGCAGCAAGGTTACTATTGATAATATTAGAAGAATTTTATCCACATTTTTTTCATGGCTTGAGAATGAGAATTATATTTTAAAAAGTCCAGTAAGACGTATTCATAAAATAAGGACTGGAAAGACTGTGAAAGAAATATATACAGATGAGCATTTAGAAATAATGCGTGATAATTGTAAGGAAATACGTGACCTTGCAATTATAGACTTGTTAAACTCTACTGGGATACGTGTTGGAGAGTTAGTAAAATTAAATATTGATGACATAAATTTTAATGACAGAGAATGTATTGTTCAAGGAAAAGGTGATAAGCAAAGAATAGTTTATTTTGATGCAAGAGCAAAAATACATCTTCAAAATTATCTTAATAGCAGAGTTGATGATAATAATGCATTATTTGTATCATTACTAAAGCCATATAATAGGTTAAACATAAGCGGGGTTGAAATTAGAATGAGGACTTTGGGGAAAAGGCTTAATATTAATAAGGTACATCCTCATAAATTTAGGAGAACACTTGCAACAAGAGCCATTGATAAGGGAATGCCCATAGAGCAGGTACAGCATCTTTTAGGGCATCAGAAGATAGATACAACACTTGAGTATGCAATGATAAACCAAAACAATGTTAAAATTTCGCATAGAAAGTATATTGGATAAGCCTATATAATTTTACGTTAAAGGTAAACAAATGAATTACTAGATGAACTAGTCAAATCGAGATTTATAGGGATGTTTGGTGACCCGAAGATTAATCCTAATAACTGGACCTTAATGGAATTGAGAGAGCTTGTTGAATTTCCACCACAAAATGGATTATATAAACCTACATCAGAATATGTAAATGATAATAGCGGAGTACCTATTTTAAGAATTGATGCTTTTTATGATGGAAAAGTAACTGGTTTTCTACAGCTAAAGAGATTAAAATGTGCTGATACAGAAATAGAGAGATATTTGCTTAAGGATCAAGATATTGTAATAAATAGAGTTAATAGCATTGAGTATTTGGGTAAGTGTGCACTCATAGAGGGATTACAAGAGAATACAGTATTTGAATCAAATATGATGAGATTTCATCTTAAAGAAAACATAATGAATGCTTGTTTTGCTACTAGACTTTTATGTAGTAAATATGTTTATGAACAAATTGTATCATGTGCAAAGAAAGCAGTTAATCAAGCAAGCATTAACCAAAAAGATGTATTGAGTTTTAAGTTATATGTACCACCAATAGAACTTCAAAACAAATTTGCAGACTTCGCTAAACAGATTGACAAATTGAAATTTGTAAATAACTGGAATCACAGATATTTGCTTTAATGTGTTCAGCGTTATGCGCCTACAATATTATACTAGCATCATATCATATTTAAAATAATATTGAACATAATTGATATATGCAGTATCATTATAGTAAATATGGGCATAATATATGGTATATATAGTACCAATTATGTGAGGTGAATTTAATTATGAAGAAAATAGATTTAGATAAACTATCATTATTAGTTTCGCAAAGAAGAAAGCAAAAAAAAATGACACAAGATGAATTAGGCGAATTAACGGGCATTAATAGGCAAGTTATAGGAAGAATTGAATTAGGGAAAACCGTCCCCTCTCTAAGTCAGCTACAGCAGTTATTGGATGTATTAGAAATAGACTTTAATAGTATATTAGAAGATGAACAAGTAGAAGATGTGTTTATGGCTATGAAAGGTGAGGCTAGAGATGATGAGGAAAAAAAAGGCCTAGAAACTATGATTTCCATGATGCTTTGTTTAAGAAAGCATGACAAATTAAGGAGAGTTTATAATGGATAATAATAGCTTATCCTCAAAACAAATTTATGAGTTGTCGGAAATGGCAAAAGAAAAGAGGAGAGAGTTAGACATTGGCACTGCCCCTATGGGAGATAATATATTAAAGTTTATTCGAGAGAAAGGCATAAAGCTAATATATGTTCCTATTGAAAATAGTAATAATGAGGAGTTGTTCTTTTCTGCTGTATATGTTTGCCTTAAGGAAGATAACATCAAAGCTAAATTTATTGGGTTAAATACAAATGATTATTATGATAATCAAATTTTTGCTTTAGGGCATGAACTTTATCATTATTACGAGGAATCAAGTGTTCACTTGTGTAGAATATCAAATGACAAGCAAACCATACGAGAACTAAAAGCTAATAGATTTGCAGCTGAGTTTCTATTGCCAACAGATAAATTAGAAAAAGAAATAAAAGAAGTAAATGAGGGAGTAATCCAATTATATAAATGGAAGCATTCTACCCTTATTAGGTTAATTGCAAGACTGCATTGTGAGTATAGGTTGCCATATAAGGCTATTGTTAAGAGACTAATGGAAATAGGCGCCATAACCAGAGAGCAATATAGAGAATTATATAATGAGCCTACTAGGAATAAAAATGATGAGTATTATATTATAGGATTGAATATAAACCCTGAAATATTTAAATTGTTAAATTCCAAGAATATGAAAAAAGGCGTTTGCGGAAGCGACCTTGAAACAGTAGTCCGGAACTATGAGGATGGAATAATATCATTAACAGATTTTATTGAATCACTTGAAATGTTTGATAAAAAAATACAAGATTTTGGCGTTGTGGAAAGCGTTGATATAAAAGACATAGCTGAAATGGAAGAGATGTTTGAGGTTAAATAAATGAAATTTAAAGATGTAAACTTAGGACAAAAAAATTTAGGGCTTGTATTAGTTTTAAAAAATAGGAATCAAAATTTTTTAGTGGCTCAAAATGAACAAGATTACTCAACAATATATCACGTACTTTACCAATTAGGTAATAACACCTTTTCTATACCCCTATTTGTGCTTCCAATCTTACTTTCAGTATCATCAAAAATATCACTATTTGAGGTTATTATTTTAAAAATAACCTTATCAGCGTGTATACCCCATATATAATTAGTAGATTCCCCACCGTAGCTTAATAATAATATATTTCCTAGCTTTCCTATTACAGGTTGATACTTAAATGAATCGGGAACACCTTGTGCAAGATTAGGATTCGATTGTGCTTCGTTTTTTAAGGTATCAAAATAAGGAACAGTATTAAAGGACTTTTTAGAGATTGATATAGAACCAATATTGCCATAAGTATTAACATAAATGTTATCATCTATTATAACGGGCTCTATTTCATAATTTATGCAACATTGACCCCTAAGGTCTATTTTATCAGTTTTGACGCTTTTACCGACCTCAACCATGTACAAACCTGATGCCATACCACCATCTTCAACTGGATGATAATAATGCACTAATATTATAATGTCTTCACCTGTTTTGGATAATGTCATTGGAGTAAAATTATTGTATTCTTTATTTTCTTTTATTAAATTGATATTGAAGTTTTCATTTTTATTAGTAGAACTTTCCTGTAAAACAATTCCCTGATTATTTCCATATACCTTATAAGTGGTATTATCGATTTCATATATTTTTGTTAGTTGTTGGCTTGGGATATCCTTTCTTACAACAAAATTATCAGATATTGGCACTACTTTCGATTCGTCAGAAAATAGTAATTCATTTTCACAATTCTATTGGTAATTTTGTTGAGAACTATTTTCAAAGCTGAATATTTCTGCAGGTTCTTTTTCTAGTTTTTTTGTTGTAATATTAAAATTAATTTTTATAGCTGTAGTTGTATCCTTAACTTCTTTAGTAGAATCAGCTGTATAGAATATTATAGGAATGTAATTGGTGGTTTTACTTGAAGTATCATTGTTCCCACAACTAGATAAATTAACAATAAGAAGCAAAAACATCACAATGAAAGTTACTTTATTTTTTTTTAACACAGTATGTCACCCTCATTTTATAATATTAGCTTGTCATATAATAAATGTTCATGTCATAGTAGTACTAGCCACTTGTGGCCATTATTCCTAGTTTTACATCACTGGAGTGCTCGTTATATTTTACTACACTCCCGTCATTATTATAACATAATTTTAAATATATGGAACTAAATTGTAAACATATAAATATACCAAATACAGATGGAATATACTTAGCACCATTTGAGTATTAAAAAGATTTTAATAGGAGAAAATAGATATATAAATTTGCAGGTTATATTATAAACAGGATGGTGTTAATATGGCTAAAAAGAGGCATATACTCATTTCAATATTGGTAGCTGCTTTATTATTTTGCTCATGTAGCCCTAAAAAGTCATCAGAAGGTGAGAAGGATGAGGAGAACAAGAAGGGATATCTAGTATATATAAATGCGGATACCCCGGATAAGAATTCATTATATAACGTTGATATATCAGACAAAAAAGCGGAGAAGATATATGAAAAGAATGTATTAGGTGCAGCAGGAAATGAGGGAAAAATAGCATTTGTAATAAAAGAGTCAGGAAAAGAAGAAATAGACATGATGAATGCTGATGGTAAAGATAAAAAAAGGATAACTAAGGATTTGAGCCTGAAAAATCAATATTTATCATGGTCTACTGATAAAAAGTGGATAGCATTTCCTTCAAAACAGTCAGAAGACAAGTTTTATAATATATATTATATTGAAGCAGGTAAGGATAAAACATATACAAGGATAACGGATGATGTTTATGACTGTGAAAGCCCATTATTTACAAAAGAGGGCAATGCTATATTATTCTCCGCAGGAATCAATGGTAAGCACGATATATATTCTTTTAATATACAATCAAAAAAAATTACTAAGTTAACTAATAATAACGGGGATAATCTATCTCCTGCTATTTCACCTGATGGCATGAAACTGCTATATTTAAGTGATCAAAATTCAAAAGGCAGATACAATATTTATATGTCAAATATAGATGGAACAAACCCCATTGAGATGACTAAGGATCAAAGTATTGCTAAGGATTCTGTAAAAGTTTCACCTGATAATAGCATGATTTCATTTATAACAGTGGGGAAGAATGGGAATAGATCCATTAATATTATTGATATGAACAAGGCTTCAATTTTTATTTCCAATGGCGGCTATATTTCTACATGGTCTAAGGACAGCAAAAAACTATATTATGCTTCCTTTGACAATCAGTATAGAAAAATAATAGAGTACAATATTGAAGATAAAACATCAGATATTGTACTTAGGATACAATTTAAGCCTGGTGAGGAAAACACGGGGATTAAATTCCTGCATTACACAGATAAATTAAAATAAAAAAGCATCAAGCATTAAATAAAAGCAATGGCTGCAGAATATATAAATAATTTATATTTGCTGCAGCTATTATTTGTTTTGCTTATTTAAAATACCATGGTGCCATTGTGGTTAATAATGTTACTGTGGTACAATAAATTAAAGCAATAAAGTAAATATTGGGGGTGGTTTATTTGTCTAATTACCATTCAAAATTAGAATCAGAAGAAATGGATAAGCTGTTTGAGGCAATACTTTCACTAAAAAATTCGGAAGAGTGTTATAGATTTTTTGAGGATATATGTACAATAAATGAGTTACAAGCAATGGCGCAAAGGTTAGAGGTTGCAAAAATGCTAAATGAAAGAAAAACCTATATAGAGATAGCAGAGGCAACTGGTGCTAGTACTGCAACAATAAGCAGGGTAAATAAAAGCTTAAACTATGGTTCAGATGGATATAACTTAATTTTAGAGAGATTAAATTTAAAGTAATGCCTATTGGTATTACTTTTTTTAACTCTTCTGCTGATTATAGCCTTATTTAAGCAATATCAATTATATTAAAGCCTATTAAAGGGTATAATACCAGTAAGAGGTAAGCATGTGGTCTTTACGAAACAATACCTTAACATGGACAAATAGTATATAATATATTTTATAACGGAAATCTAGGAGGGTAATAATGGTAGATACGAATTCATTAAATAAAGAGCAGAGGGAGGCAGTACTCTGTACGGAAGGGCCTTTGCTTATATTTGCGGGTGCAGGGTCTGGTAAAACCAGGGTTCTTACATATAGAATTGCATATCTTATAGATGAAAAACATGTATATCCAGGAAATATACTTGCAATAACATTTACAAACAAGGCATCAAGGGAAATGAAAGAGAGAGTTGAGGCTCTTGTAGGCAGTGTTGCAAGAGATATGTGGATTAGTACATTTCACTCTATGTGTGTACGTATTTTAAGATATAATATAGACAAAATAGGATATAAAAAGAATTTTGTTATATATGATACATCTGATCAGCAGGTTCTTGTAAAAAGTTGTATGAAAGAGCTTAATATTGATGACAAACAATACCCAACAAGGTTTGTCTTAAATTCTATAAGCAAGGCAAAAAATGAGCTTATAAGCCCTGAAAAATATATGAAAGATAAGGACAATGATTTTAGAGAAGAAACCGTATCTAAGATATATTCTCTTTATCAGAAAAAGCTATTTGAAAGTAATGCATTAGATTTTGATGATATAATAATGAAAACCATAGAGCTATTTGAAGCAGATAGCTCCACATTAGATTATTATAGTAAGAAATTTAAATATATACATGTTGATGAATATCAGGATACTAACTATGCCCAATACAGGCTCATATCAGCCCTTGCAAAAGGGCACAGGAATCTTTGTGTTGTTGGAGATGATGACCAGAGCATATATGGCTGGAGAGGGGCAGACATAAGGAATATACTAGAGTTTGAGAAGGAATATCCAGACACTAAAATAATAAAGCTTGAACAAAATTACAGGTCTACAAAGTATATACTTAATGCTGCTAATTCAGTTATAAAAAACAATATGGGGAGAAAGCCTAAAAAACTTTGGACAGAAAGTTCAGATGGAGAGAAGATTACCGTCTTTCAAGCTTCAAATGAACATGAAGAGGCTAAGTTTGTATCACAAACCATATTAAAGGGAATTGACGAAGGCATGGTTTATAATGACTATGCAGTTTTATATAGAACTAATGCACAGTCAAGGGTTATAGAGGATATGTTCATGAGGTATAAGATACCTTATAGGATTGTTGGAGGAACAAAATTCTACGATAGAATGGAAATAAAGGATATTATAGCTTATCTTAGATTAGTACAGAACCCTTTAGATGAGATTTCATTGCGGAGGGTTATTAATGTTCCTAAAAGAAATATTGGGGCAACAACCATTGAAAAACTTGATCAATATGCAGCTTCAAAGGGTATAAATTTAATGTTAGCAGTACTTGATGCTCAAAATGTAGATTTGCAAAAGAGAGCTTTATCTTCACTTCAAAAGTTTGGTGAATTATTAGAGGAGGCTGCTCGAATTAGCAGTGAAAATGATGTACCAAAGCTTGTAAAGTATATATTAGATCAAACAGACTATATTAACATTTTATCAAAATCTGAAGATGTTCAAGACCAAGCAAGAATAGAGAACCTTCAAGAGTTTTTATCTGTTGCAGAAGAATTTCACAAAAGTAGTGAGGATAAGTCTCTTGGGGCATTTCTTGAAGGAATATCACTAGTTTCAGATATTGATGAAGTTGATGAAGAAGAACATGCAGTAATACTTATGACGCTTCATAGTGCAAAGGGGCTAGAGTTTCCAGTAGTATTTATGACAGGCATGGAGCAGGGAATTTTCCCTCATATGCAGGCAATGGAAGATGACAATGATATGGAGGAGGAGAGAAGACTTTGTTATGTAGGTATAACAAGGGCTAGGCAAAAGCTATATATGTCCTATGCTTATCAGAGGATGATATATGGAAGAACTCAATTCTATGAAGTATCAGACTTTTTAGAGGAAATTCCTTTAGATTGTATAGAGGGCGGGGAAGAGAAAAATAATTTTAAAAATAGCAAAAACAATAATAGGACTGAAAGTATAATAAAAAAGCCTGCCTCTTTAACCCAAAAGGAGGTATCTGTAATAGCGTCATTAAACCTTAAGGCTTTACATGAATTTAAAACAGGCAGAAAGGTTATTCATAGCAAGTGGGGAGAAGGAACCATTGTTTCAGTTGATAAAAAGGGCAGCGAAACAGAGATAGTAGTAGCCTTCGACAATATGGGTATAAAAAGGTTAATGGCAAAGTATGCTCCCATTGAATTTATTGATTAGGAGGATTTGATTATGGATATTGCAAATAGGATAGAAGAGCTAAAGAAAAAAATAAATTATCATAATCACAAATACTATGTACTTGATTCTCCTGAGATAAGCGATTATGAATATGATATGCTCATGAGAGAACTTACAAAGCTTGAAGAAGAAAACCCTGAGCTTATAACACTAAATTCTCCTACCCAAAGAGTTGGCGGAGAGGCGCTTGCTGAGTTTAAACAGGTGGTTCATGAGGTTCCGCTTCAAAGCCTTCAAGATGTATTTAATTTTGAAGAGCTTAAGGATTGGCATAATAGGGTATGCAGTATATTGAATAAATCTCCTAAGTATGTAGTTGAACTTAAGATAGATGGACTATCAGTTGCACTTTTGTATGAAGATGGAAAGTTTGTAAGAGGAGCTACAAGAGGCGATGGAACAATAGGAGAGGATGTTACATTAAACTTAAGAACCATAAATAGTATACCCCTTAGCATAGATGATAAAAATTTACTCGAGGTAAGAGGAGAAGTTTATTTACCTAAAAAAGGATTTGAAGCTTTAAATGAAAAGCAGGAAGAAGAGGGCCTAACCCCATTTGCAAACCCTAGAAATGCTGCAGCAGGATCCCTAAGGCAGCTAGATCCAAAAATTACTGCCCAAAGATCGCTTGATATATTTGTATTTAATGTGCAAAGATATAATGGACAAGATTTAAAAAGCCATATAAAAAGTCTTCAATATGTAGAGAGCCTAGGCTTTAAGGTAAGCCCTGAAAAGATAATGTGCGACACCATAGAAGAGGCTTGGGAGGCAATTACTTATCTTGGAGAAAAAAGAGGAGGTCTTCCTTTTGGAATAGATGGAATAGTAATAAAGGTGGATTCACTTTCTGATAGAGAGATTTTAGGCAGCACTGCAAAAACTCCGAGATGGGCTATTGCATATAAGTTCCCAGCAGAAAAAAAGAAAACAAGGCTTAAAGATATTGTAGTAAACGTGGGAAGAACGGGAGTTTTAACTCCAATGGCAATACTTGAACCTGTAAGGATAGCAGGGTCTACGGTATCAAAAACAACTCTTCACAATGAGGATTATATAAAGCTAAAAGATATAAGGCTTGGGGATAATGTAATAATACAGAAGGCGGGAGATGTTATACCCGAGATAGTAGAGGCCGTATTAGAAGATAGAAAAGGGGAAGAGAAGGTTTTTGAAATGCCTAAGCTTTGTCCTGAATGTTCTGCACCAGTTGAAAGAATTGATGGAGAAGTAGCAGTAAGATGTACAAATGTTGCATGCCCTGCTCAGCAGAGAAGAGCTATACAGCATTTTGTATCAAGAGATGCAATGAATATAGATGGGCTAGGGCCACAAATTATAGCATCTCTTCTAGACAATGGGCTGATTCATGATGCAGCAGATTTATACTACTTAAAATATGAGAATTTAATAAACCTAGATAGAATGGGTGACAAATCTGCAAAGAATTTATTAAATGCAATAGAAGATACTAAAAGTAATGATATATATAGGCTTATTAATGCATTAGGCATAAGATTTGTTGGGCAAAAGTCTGCAAAGAATTTAGCTAAGCATTTTGAGTCTATGAATAGTATTGTAAAGGCTTCTAAAGAAGAGATGCTGCAGGTTGAGGACGTAGGAGAAAAAATGGCTGACACCATATTTGACTTCTTTAAAAATGATAAAAATATAAATTTCATCCATAAGCTAAAAGAAGCAGGAGTAAACATGGATTCAGCTTCAAAATCAGATTCAGATGAAAGACCTCAGATATTTGAGAATCTTACATTTGTTTTAACAGGTACACTTACAAAATACAAAAGAGACGATGCAGCAAATATTATAGAAAGCCTTGGAGGAAAAGTTACTGGATCCGTATCTAAAAAAACAAGCATGGTCTTGGCTGGAGAAGATGCAGGTTCAAAGCTAAAAAAGGCGCAAGACCTTGGAATTAAAGTTATTGATGAGGATGAGTTTGAGGATATGTTAAAACAGCAATAGCCGTTGACAAACGCTGATTATAATCATATAATAGAAAAAAGATAAATGTTAATAATCAATGCTATGATAGGGAAGAGTAGGTTCATACTTGAAACAAAGAGAGCTAGGGTTGGTGGAAGCCTGGCATGATAGATTTATCGAAAATCACCCTTAAGCAGCACACTGAAAAAAGCAGTAAGTGGTGCCGGATACTTTCCGTTATAAAAGAGTCAGTATATTTTTATACGACTTGAGCGAGCAATATGCTAAGTCAGGTGGTAACGCGAAATTAACCCTTCGTCCTGTTAATTATGGATGAAGGGTTTTAATATTTTAAATAATGTCCAAAATTTATAGTATGGAATATTATTATTGCTAATAGGATTACTAGCAATAGTAATAGTAACAAGAAGACAGGAGGAGATATATTTGTCTATGTACAAAAAAGTTTCTTCATCCCTAAACTTTGTAGGTATGGAAGAAGAAACATTGAAATTTTGGAAAGAAAATGATATTTTCAAAAAAACAGAGGAGCAGACAAAAGATTGTGAGTGTTTCACTCTGTATGATGGTCCCCCAACAGCTAATGGTAAACCTCATATTGGCCATGTTGTTACAAGGGTTGTCAAAGATTTAATACCAAGGTATAAAACAATGAAGGGATACAATGTATTAAGAAAGGCTGGATGGGATACCCATGGACTCCCAGTTGAACTTGAGGTTGAAAAAAGCCTTGGAATTTCTGGTAAGCCTAAGATTGAGGAATATGGAGTTGAAAAGTTTGTAAAAAGATGTAAAGACAGCGTGTTTACCTATTCAAGTGAATGGAAGGAAATGAGTGATAGGGTTGGATATTGGATAGACATGGATAACCCTTATGTAACTTATCATAATGATTATATTGAATCAGTTTGGTGGGCTCTTAAGACTATATGGGATAAAGGCATTTTATATAAAGGACATAAGGTAGTTCCTTATTGCCCAAGGTGTGGTACTGCGCTTTCAAGCCATGAAGTTGCTCAAGGATATAAAGATGTAAAGGATTCTTCAATATATGTTAAGTTTAAGCTTAAGGATGAAGATAATACATTTTTCCTTGTTTGGACTACAACCCCATGGACACTTCCAAGTAACGTTGCTTTAGCAGTAAATAAAGATGAAGACTATGTAAAAGCTGAATTTGAAGGTCAATTTTTGATACTTGCAAAAGCAAGGTTAAGTGTTTTAGGAGAAGACGTTAATGTGGTTGAAACATTTAAAGGAGAAAAGTTATTAGGAAGGGATTATTACCCATTATTTGACTATGCTAAGCCTGAAAAAAGAGCATACTATGTAACTGCTGGCGACTTTGTAACTCTTACAGATGGTTCAGGAATAGTCCATATAGCACCTGCATTTGGTGAGGATGACTTTAATCTTGGTAAAAAGTATGATCTTCCATTAGTACAGCTTGTAGATGCTCAAGGTAAATTTAAAGAAGAGGTTACCCCTTGGAAGGGTATATTTGTAAAAGATGCAGATAAATCAATAACAAAGGAACTTGCAGGACGTGGCCTTCTTTTCAAAGAAGAGAAGATGGAGCACTCATATCCATTTTGCTGGAGATGCGATACACCGCTTTTATATTATGCAAGGGATACATGGTTTATAGAAACTACTGCTATTAAAGATAAGCTAATAGCAAATAATGAAACAATAAATTGGATGCCAGAGAATATAAAGAAAGGAAGAATGGGTAACTTCCTAGAAAATGTTATAGACTGGGGAATAAGCAGAGAGAGGTACTGGGGTACTCCCCTTAATATATGGACTTGTGAATGTGGCCATAAGGAGTGCATAGGAAGCATAGCAGAACTTAAAGAAAAAGGAATTAATGTTCCAGATGATATTGAGCTTCATAAGCCTTATATTGACAGAGTTAAATTAAAATGTCCTCACTGCGGGAAAGAGATGACTAGAGTACCTGAGGTTATAGACTGCTGGTTTGATTCAGGCTCTATGCCCTTTGCACAGTGGCACTATCCGTTTGAAAACAAAGAAGAGTTTGAGAAGACATTCCCTGCTCAGTTTATAAGTGAGGCAGTTGATCAGACAAGAGGATGGTTTTATACACTACTTGTTATATCAACGATTTTATTTGATAAAGCACCTTTTGAAAACTGTATTGTATTAGGCCATGTACAGGATAAAAAAGGGCAGAAGATGTCAAAGCATAAAGGCAACGTTTTAAGCCCATGGGATGTTTTAAACAAAGAAGGAGCAGATGCAACTAGGTGGTATTTCTATGCAGGATCCGCTCCATGGCTGCCATCTAGGTTTTACGAGGATGCAGTAATAGAGTATCAAAGAAAATTCATGGGAACACTTTGGAATGTGTATGCATTCTATGTGCTCTATGCAGATATTGATGATTTTAATCCAAATAAGTACAGTGATGTTAAAAGCAAAAATGTAATGGATAGATGGATTATATCAAAATTAAACACACTTATTAAGACGGTTGATAACTACCTTGATAATTATAAGATTACTGAGGCTGCAAGGACATTATCTGACTTTGTAGATGAACTATCTAACTGGTATGTAAGAAGAAATAGGGTAAGATATTGGCAAAGCGAGATGACTGAAGATAAAATAACGGCATATAATACATTGTATTATGTACTAAATAATTTTATTAAGGTCTCTGCACCATTTGTACCATTTATTACAGAGGAGATTTATCAAAACATTGTAAGGAGTGCAGATAAGAATGCGCCAGAGAGTATACATCTATGTAAGTTCCCTGAAGCTGATGGATCACTAATAGATACTGAACTAGAAAAGGATATGGAGCTTGCTTATGAAATAGTACAGCTTGGTCGTGCTGCAAGAAATGAAGCTAACATTAAAAATAGGCAGCCCCTGTCAAAAATGTATGTAAGTTTTAAAGATAACAGCCTTCCAGAATATTATATAGACATAATTAAAGATGAGCTTAATATAAAAGAAGTTATATTTAAGAAAGATATCAAAGACTATGTTGAATTTGGATTTAAGATAAACTTCCCAGTACTTGGACCAAAGTATGGTAAGCTTGTTCCTAAAATAGGAGAAGCATTAAAGAGCATACCTCCACAGGAAGCAGCTGAAAAGTTAAAATCCGATGGAAGCTTTACTGTTAATGTATCAGATAAAGAAATAGCACTTACTGCTGAGGATGTTGAGATTACAATGAAATCTATTGAAGGATACTCATATCAAGCATATGGGTCAATATCTATTATATTAGATGAGCATTTAACTGATGAGCTTATAAATGAGGGATATACAAGAGAGATAATAAGTAAACTTCAGAATATGCGTAAGGACTCAGGGTTTGAAGTATCAGATAGGATTGATTTCTACTATTATGGAAATGAAATACTAAATACTATTATAACTAACAATCAAGAATTTATTAAATCTGAAACCCTAGCAGATATTGCAAAAGAGGAAAACAAAGAAGAATTATCTTATACTGAGTGGAACATAAATGGCCAAAAGCTTAATATGGCTGTTGTAAGAAAATAATATGATAAAGGGCATATCTTTCACACTAAAGCAAAGTGAAAGATATGCCCTTTATTTCAATAAATGCAAGTATAATAGATATAAGATTCAATATATGCCAAAACCGCACACAATATAACTTTGATATATAAGATAGACTACACTGAATATACGTATAAATTATGGTAATTGAACTAATAGAAAATATGCAAGTGGTTTGACTTGGAATTGCACATTCGGTATAATTATATCATTAATGAATAGGGGGTAGGAACATGGGTAAAAGTATAACGCAGAAGATAATCAGTGATCATTTGGTATCAGGCGATATGATAAAAGGAGAGGAAATATGCATATCAGTTGACTCAACTCTCACGCAGGATTCAACAGGAACAATGGTATATCTTCAGCTTGAGGCAATAGGAATAGATAAAATTAAGACTAAATTATCCGTAGCATATGTTGACCACAACATGCTTCAGACGGGATTTGAAAATGCTGATGATCACCTTTATATAAAAACAGTTGCAAAAAAATATGGCATACATTTTTCAAGGCCTGGAAACGGAATATGCCATCAGGTTCAATTAGAGAGGTTCTCAAGACCTTACTGGACTCTTATAGGCTCTGATAGCCATACACCAACCTCAGGAGGCATAGGGTGCCTTTCAATAGGTGCAGGAGGCCTAGATGTAGCAACTGCAATGGCAAAGGGTATATATTATATGACAATGCCATCTATATGCAATATAAGGCTTAAAGGAAAGTTAAACCCACCAGCATCAGCAAAAGATGTGATACTTTATATTCTTAAAACTTTATCTGTAAAAGGCGGGGTAGGTAAAATATTTGAGTATTCAGGAGATGGAGTCGCTACTTTATCAGTTCCAGAGAGAGCTACCATAACAAATATGGGAGCAGAGCTTGGAGCGACAACATCTATTTTCCCATCAGATGAGAGGACATTAGAATTTTTGAAATCTGAGGGGAGAGATGAATATTTTAAAGAGTTAAAGCCTGATGAGGATGCAGTATATGATGAGACTATAACCGTAGATTTATCTAGTATAGAGCCTATGGCTGCAATGCCTCACAGCCCAGATAATGTAAAAAGCATAAAAGAAATAGAAGGACTCAAAATAACTCAGGTGGCTATAGGAAGCTGTACTAACTCTTCGTTTAAGGATTTAAGTACGGTTGCAAAAATACTAAAAGGAAAGACTGTTCATAGTGATGTAAGTCTTGTTATATCCCCGGGATCAAGGCAAGTATTATCAAAACTCTCCTCATCAGGTGCATTGAAGAATTTGATTGATAGTGGAGCAAGGATACTTGAGTGTGGCTGCGGCCCATGTATAGGTATGGGGCAGGCTCCTGAAACAGATGGTGTATCTCTTAGAACATTTAATAGAAACTTTGAAGGAAGAAGTGGAACAAAATCAGCTAAAGTCTACCTTGTAAGTCCAGAAACTGCAGCAGTGTCTGCCATATACGGAAGGCTTACCGACCCTTCAATTATAAAGGATAAAAGCGTTTTTGATGTTGAAGAGGAGATTATACACTTTGATGATAATATGGTTATAAAGCCTACTTTAAATGGAGATGATAAGGTAATTAAAGGGCCAAATATAAAGCCATTTCCTATAAATAAAGCTTTAAAGAACAAAATTTCAAAAGATGTAGTTTTAAAAGTTGGTGACAATATTACTACAGATCATATAATGCCATCAAATGCAAAGCTTCTTCCACTTAGGTCTAATATACCATACCTATCAAAGTTTTGTTTTAACCAGGTAGACAGCGAGTTTTACAAAAGAGCAACAGAAAAAGATGGAGGAATTATTATTGCAGGTAATAATTATGGGCAAGGCTCAAGCAGAGAGCACGCTGCTTTAGTTCCATTATATCTTGGTATAAAGGCTGTTTTTGCTAAGTCTTTTGCAAGAATACACAAGGCCAATCTTATAAATAGTGGAATACTGCCTCTTATATTTAAAAATACTGATGATTATGATGAAATAGGTATGGATCATAATATTGAGATGGATAATTTAATAAGCTCTATAGAGGACAAGAAAAATATAATGGCTAAAGATAAAAATACTGGAAAAGATATTGAGCTTATACTTGATGTATCTGACAGGGAGAGGGAAGTACTCCTTGCAGGAGGATATATTAACTATATGAAGAGCAGTAGTAGCAAAGATATGGAGGATTAATATGCATAACATAACTTTAATAGTTGGAGATGGAATTGGAAAAGAAATAACTAAGTCAGCCATGGCTGTTATTGATTCAACTGGTGTTAAGATAGTATATGATATTATGGTTGCAGGGGAGGAAGCTCTATTAAAATGCGGAAATCCTCTTCCTGATGATGTAATAAACAGCATAAAGAAAAATAAAGTTGCTTTAAAGGGGCCTGTAACAACACAAATAGGAAAAGGATTTAAAAGTGTAAATGTAGGGCTTAGGCAAAAACTAGATCTTTATGCCAACATAAGGCCAGTAAAGTCAATGCCTGGGGTTAAGGCAATAAATGATAATGTAGATATTGTAATTTTCAGGGAGAACACAGAAGATTTATATGCAGGCATAGAAGAGGTGGTAGATGAAGATGAAGTACATGCAATAAAAGTTATAACGAGGAAGGCTTCAAGGGATATTGCCCGTGCAGCATTTGAGTATGTAAAGAAAAATAATAGAAAAAAGGTTACGGCAATACACAAGGCAAATATAATGAAATTATCTGATGGACTTTTTATAGAGGAAGTCAGGAATGTTTCAAAAGACTATACTGATATTAAATATGATGAAATGATAGTTGATAATGCATGTATGAAACTTGTACAAAACCCTGAAATGTTTGACTGTATAGTTACTGAGAACCTTTATGGTGATATAATATCAGATTTATGTGCAGGACTTGTTGGAGGGCTTGGAATTGTCCCTGGGATGAATATTGGAGATGAATATGCAGTATTTGAAGCGGTTCATGGAAGCGCTCCAGATATTGCAGGGAAAAACATTGCAAACCCTATTGCAATTATTTTATCCTCTGTAGAGATGCTAAAGTATATTGGAGAGACCGATGCAGCTGATTTAATACAAAATGCTGTGTTTAAGCTTTTAGACGATGGAAAAGTGTTAACACCAGATCTTGGAGGAACTTCAAATACAGATGAATTAACCGCTGAATTATGCAATATTATAAATACATTTAAATAATAGTATATAAAAGCTAAAAGCTCCTTAAATTAATATGGGAGCTTTTGTATTTATAGATGGTGGACATTGATTATTATTAAACAATAAATCTTGTTTTTTATGCAATCAATGGTAAAATGAATATATACATTATTTAAAGATAAAAGTAAGATACTAAAATATGAGGTGATTGTATGAGCACGATAAAGATAAAAGATAATGTTCATTGGATAGGAGTAAAAGACCCGGGACTTAGAGTTTTTGACGTTATAATGAGTACGGAAAAGGGAACTACTTATAACTCTTATCTAATAGACGATGAAAAGGTGGCCATAATCGACGCTGTAAAAACTGGGTTTTATGAAGAGTATATTAAAAACATTAAAGAAGTTATAGGAGATAGAAAAGTTGACTATATAATCGTAAATCACACTGAACTAGATCATAGCGGTTCTTTAAAAGAACTAATAGAAGAATACCCAGAGGCTACAGTATATGGTTCAAAGCCAGCTATTATGTATCTTAAAAACATTGTTAATGGGGATTTCACATCCCATACGGTAGCAGATGGAGAGACGTTATCTCTCGGGAAAAGAACTCTTAAGTTTATATCAGCACCATTTCTGCATTGGCCTGACACAATGTTTGAGTATTCAGAGTTTGACAAAATTTTATTTACTTGCGATGCTTTTGGGAGTCACTACTGCAGTGAAAATATGTTTGATGACGAAGCAGGGGACTTCTCCTATGAATTTAAATATTACTTTGATGTAATAATGGGACCCTTCAAGAAACACGTACTTACTGCCATGGATAAAATAGAAGACCTTGACATGGATATGATATGCACAAGCCATGGCCCTATACTCAGAACGGATCCAAAGAAGCGCATACCACTTTATAGAAAGTGGAGCCAAAGCGCTTTAAAAACAAGAGAAGAAAAGGTAGTATCAATATTTTATGTTACAGCCTATAATAATACAGAGCATATGGCAGAGGTTTTAAAGGATACAGTTGAAAAGGCTGGATTTAAGACTAATTTATTTAATATCACTTCTAAAGAAATTAGTGAACTAGTTGATATGATAGAAAACTCTGATGCACTATTAATAGGCTCACCTACAATAAACCAAGATGCACTAAAGCCTGTTTGGGACCTTTTATCACAAGTATCCCCTATAACAAATAGAGGCAAAATAGGCGGAGCCTTTGGATCCTACGGCTGGAGCGGCGAAGCAGTAGGCATGATAAACCAAAGACTAAAGAGCCTCAAGTTTAGGGTTGTAGATGAAGGTATAAGGGTTAATTTTGTTCCTTCAGATAAGGACATTGAAGACATAGTTTCCTATGGAAACAAGGTTGTTGAAGCTTTAAATAAATAGTAATTGTATATATAAAAAATATCCACCGGATTAGTCGGTGGATATTTTTTATTCTTCTTGCTCTGTAGAAAATTCTATTTTTGCATATGGAAAATCATCTTTTTTAGGTTCAACGTGACCATCAATTACTGTATAGTATTTTGCCATATCTTTTAGCGTAATTATTAACTTGCAATCCTTATTTCCTTCTTCAACACTAACTGAGCTTATATAATTATTCTCCTCGCTTATTTTTGTAACCTTATTTTTTATTTTACTGTTTATGGTTGTGTTTTTAAACTCGACTATTAATTGATTTTTGCTTTGCATATATGAGGTATTGGTTATGGGGATTGTTGTATAATCTGCATAGAATTCCTGCTCCATGCCAGGTTGAGGCATAAATAATACCTCTACACCCTTTAGGGACACTTTTATGTCTGAAATAGATTCATTAGGCTTATTACCAAATGTGGTTTTAGAATCTATACTTAAATATTTGTTTTTTTCTTCTATACGAAAATCCCCTTTATAGGTATCATTGCTTTTTCCCCTGCAATACTCTATTGTTTTAGGAAAACCATTATAGTTGCTTATAGTATCTTTGCCATCTGCTTCAAAGATAATTGAACCCGGATTATTTATTTTTATTAGTTTAACATTTTCATTATATATTGTTGGCAGTTCATTCTCTTCTCCTGATTTTAAATTATAGAAATCAAAGCGACTTATATTTGTATCATTGGGGGTATATTCAACGAGTAAATAGTCTGTTCCTAAAACATTATCATAATACTTTGTAGTGTTGGTTATTTTACCTACATTTCCATCCTCATATCCTTTTTTGATTTTTTCTTCTGTTAATTTATTTGAATCATTAGTGTTTTTTACCACATCTTTATTTAAGCAGCCTAGAAGGCTTAATGATAAAGATGAACATAGTATGATTAACAATATATATTTAATTTTTTTAGGCATAGAGATTACCCCCCTGATATGTTCGTAACTTAAAGTTACGGTATTTTCTTAATTTATATTAAAGAAAGTTTATGCTATATAATATAAGACTATAGTAGCATAAAAAGTTCCATTTTATAAGATAAATTTCAGCCTTTTCCTGACAAAATAATACATTTTCTATAAAAAGTTACATAAAGTTTGCTACATATTTGTTTATCAATATGTTTATTGAAATATATTTGTATATATAATATAATTAACGGGATAACTAATTGAAAAAACTTAGCATATATGTGGTTAGGAGGAATACATAATGTCAGATGTTACGATAAGCGGTATAAAAAGTCATGAAGGTGAGCTTGTTACTATTAAAGGATGGCTTGCTAATAAAAGATCTAGTGGAAAGATTATATTCCTGCAGATAAGAGATGGTTCAGGATTTATACAGGGAGTAGTAGTTAAAAATGAGGTTGGTGAGGAGCTATTTAAGGTTTGTGACTCGCTTACACAGGAGTCTTCAATAATAGTTATAGGACTTGTTAGGGCTGATAGTAGGGCACAAAGCGGCTATGAACTATCAGTAGTTGACCTGCAGCTAGTTAGTATGTCAGAGGATTATCCTATAACCAATAAGGAGCATGGGGCAGAGTTTTTAATGGATTATAGGCATCTATGGCTAAGGTCTAAAAGCCAGTATGCAATACTAAAGATTCGTGCTGAGATTACAAAATCTTGCAGAGATTTTCTGGATGACAGAGGGTTTACACTTATTGAATCTCCAATAATTACGCCATCAACCTGTGAAGGTACATCAGATTTATTTGAGATTGACTACTTTGGAAGAAGTACTTATCTTTCTCAAACAGGTCAGCTGTATGCTGAGGCAGCAGCCATGGCATTTGGAAAAGTATACAACTTTGGCCCTACATTTAGAGCAGAAAAATCAAAGACGAGAAGGCATTTAAACGAGTTTTGGATGCTAGAGCCTGAGATGGCTTACTGCAGCCATGAAGAGAGCTTAAAAATCCAAGAAGATATGATTACTTATGTAATTCAAAAGGTACTTGAAAATAGAAAATATGAGCTTAAGCTTTTAGGAAGGGATACTTCTGATTTAGAGAAAGTAAAAGCACCTTTTGCAAGGATAACCTATACTGATGCAATTAAGATGCTTCAAGAAAATGGCGACGATATAAAGTGGGGCGATGATTTTGGCGCACCTCATGAGGTTTATCTTTCAGAACAGTTTGATGGGAAACCAGTTTTCGTAACTAATTATCCTAAGGAATGTAAGGCTTTCTATATGCAGCCAGACCCTGATATGCCTGGTACTGTAAAATGTGCAGACCTGTTATATCCAGGATTTGGTGAGATTATTGGAGGAAGCGAGCGTATATATGATTTAGACCTTTTACTTGAAAGGCTTAAGGAAGAGAATCTTCCAGAGGATATTTACAGCTGGTATATAGACCTTAGAAAGTATGGATCAGTTCCTCACTCAGGATTCGGTCTTGGCATTGAAAGAATGGTTACAGTAGTTTGCGGAATAGATCACATAAGAGAGTCTATTCCATTTGCAAGAACATTAACTCGTGTTACACCATAAAGCACGTATTTAAATGGCATACTTGGGGACTTTAGTTGTCCTTACAGTATGCCATTTTTAATTTGACTATTTTATAATAGGACTTTAAATTTAATGCTTTATAGTGTAAAATAAGTGTTACTAGCAGAGTAGGTGATTGTGCGTTAAGTGTTAGAGAATGGGAAGTTGTCTCTAAACGAAAGGGTTTATCCTGCGGTACATCATCGCGTCCGCTGCTACATTAATAGAAAGCTTCAAGTCTCTTTCTTTTAGGTGTAGCGATTTTGCTAGACTAAAAAAGGAAAGGGGGTAAGCTTATGAAAATTGACACAAAAAAGATAGTTTTAATTGGTTTATTTTCCTCAATAAGTTTTATACTTACTAGATTTTTATCATTTTACTTGTTGCCTTCTTCAAGAGTCGGCTTTGGGGATATTCCAATAATGCTTTCAGGTATTATTCTTGGGCCTGTATCAGGGGCAATAACCGGGATAATCTCTGACTTAATAGGAGTTATATTAGTCCCAGCTCCATCAGGTGCACCGTATTTCCCAGGGTTTACTATAACTAAAGCCCTAGTTGGAATAATACCAGCTCTTACTTATAAGTACTTTAAGGGCTCTGATAAGCTAAAGCTGGTATTGTCAGTTGTATTTACTGAACTTATATGTTCACTAACTCTTGATACATTATGGCTATCCATGCTTTTTAATAAAGGCGTAATGGTAATTTTACCTGCAAGGATTCTTGTAAGATTAATAATTATACCAATTGAGATATCTATTATGTATATATTATTAAAAGGCTTAGTTAAAAGCGGTAACTTGGATATGGATTCTTTATAAGAAAGAGTAAAGCTGTTGGTTTAAGATCAACAGCTTTATATTATTCCAAATAATCTAGATGCCTGTGCAATTATAAAGCACACAATAATTGCAACTAATGTAGGCAAAATAGCAGAAATTAAAGTCCATTTTATACTTCCAGTTTCCTTTTTTATTGTCCATAGGGTTGTTCCACAGGGAAAGTGTAAAAGTGAAAATAGCATAAAGTTAATAGCAGTTATAAAGTTCCAGCCATGGCTTATAAGTATATTCTTTAAAGCATCAAGATTTCCAAAGTCCACCATTGAGCTTGCTGATAAATAGCTCATAACCAGTATTGGAAGCACTATTTCATTAGCAGGAAATCCAAGTAAGAAAGCCATTATTATGAAGCCATCTAGCCCTAGAGCATGACCGAAAGGCTCAAGTATATTCGATATATAAGCTATAATGCTTAAATCTCCAATATATATGTTGCCAAGTATCCATGTTATAGCACCAGCTGGCGCGGCAAAAGCTGCAGCTCTTCCAAGAACAAATACGGTTCTATCTATTATGGATGTATACACCACCCTCCCAATTTGAGGCTTCCTATAGGGAGGAAGTTCTAGTATGAAAAATGATGGTTCACCTTTAAGCAGTGTTTTAGACAGCAAATAAGATATTAATAGTGTTATGGATACTCCTATTACTACAATAATTACAACAGATAAAGAAGCTATTAAAGAGCCATACTTTGATGAAAAAGATGCTGCAATGAATATGCTAGATATTGCAATCAATGAAGGAAATCTTCCATTACAGGGTACGAAATTATTTGTTAATATGGCGACAAGCCTTTCTCTAGGTGATTCTATTATTCTACATGCAATTATTCCCGCAGCATTACATCCAAATCCCATGCACATTGTTAACGCTTGTTTTCCATGGGCACATGCTTTTTTGAATAAATGATCAAGGTTATATGCTACCCTTGGAAGATACCCAAGATCCTCAAGAAGGGTAAAGAGCGGGAAGAATATAGCCATAGGGGGAAGCATAACAGATACTACCCAAGCTAGGGTTCTGTAAAGCCCAAGTACTAAAACACCATGAAGCCATGCAGGAGAGTTCATAGATGTAAAAAGCTCGGTAAGCCTATCCTCTACCCAAAATAAAAACTTTGCTATAAGCTCTGAAGGGTAATTAGCTCCTGTAATAGTAATATAAAACACTATCCCAAGAAGAACTAGCATAAGAGGTATTCCAAAGGCTTTAGATGTTAATACATCATCAACCTTCTTATCAAAATCAGTTTTTTTATTGTTTGTTACAACACTGTTTGAAATTTTCTCAGCTCTTTTATATATAGTTTCTACAATCCTATCTCTAAATGTATCTCCACATTGATTTTTAATTTTTTCTGATATATCTATAATATTTGACGAATACTTCAATTAATTAGTCCACCTGCCTTCTCTTTGTTAGTATCATCAAAATCTGCCATATAGTTTTTAATGGATTCTATAATTGTTTTATCTCCGTCAATAAATCTTAAGGCAAGCCATCTTGCTAATATTGTATTATTAACGTACCCATCTATCTCTGGTATTACCTTTTCTAATAGGCTTTCAATATCTTCAGGGTACAAAACCCTTTTGGGAGATGTTTTTACTTTACCAGTAGATACATTATAAACTGCATCTAAAAGATCCTTTAGCCCAACTCCAGATCTTGCTGCAGTACCAACAACAGGCACTCCGAGTTCTAATTGAAGTTTCAAAATGTCTATTTCTATTTTTTTCTTTTTTGCTTCATCTATAAGGTTTACACATACCACTACATTATCAGTGAGTTCAATTACTTGAAGAATCAAATTTAGGTTTCTCTCAAGGCATGTTGCATCTGCAACAACTACAGTTGCATCAGGCCTTCCAAAGCATATAAAATCCCTAGCTATCTGCTCTTCTACAGAGCTTGCAAGAAGTGAATATGTCCCTGGAAGATCTACTAATATAAAGTTTTTATCCCTGTGGCTGTAATTTCCCCTTGCATTAGCAACTGTTTTGCCAGGCCAGTTTCCTGTGTGCTGATGAAGTCCTGTAAGTGCATTAAATACAGTACTTTTTCCGGTGTTAGGGTTCCCAGCAAGAGCTATTACTAAATCCTTTGGAGACGTCTTTTCAACATAGAAGATATCTGTCATACCTACCTTAGTGCTTGCATATCTAGTGAGCCCCATGGTATTTCCCCTGTTGATTTATCATATTAACATTTATAAGCGATGCTTCTTCTTTCCTAAGTGCAATTACAGCTCCTCTTATTAGGTAAGCTGCAATATCATTATTTGAGCTTCTTCTTATAACCTTTATTTCTGTACCAGGGATTATCCCAATATCAAGCATTCTATTTCTTAATAATCCTGTTGCATTTAGGGATTTTACAGTGCATCTGGTACTTGTGGGAATATCAGACAGATTATTTTTATTATAAATGTCCGTAAAAAAAGAAGTATTAAAGAGTGGAATTGTATTTTCCATAGTATTACCTCCATGATAGATGTTTGTTCTAGATATCATGCTTATACTTTTTTCATGGTTTATACTATGCAAATAAATATATAATGTTACACAAGGCTAATATTCTTTCATTTGCATAAAATAATTGGACTGGTTTAAATTTAAACCAGTCCAATATGATTCGCCTGAGTTCGTTTAAAAAACAAAGTCTAATTATACTAGCATCACTTAAAATACTTAAGATAACGGTTTTTAATATCACTTTTAAGGTTTACATAAACCTCATTATAAAAGTCGTCGTCATTGTAAACTTCAAAATCATTGTTTCTATATTTTCCAAGTAACCAATTTGAAATAGTCTGTAAATCGTTAATATCTATAGCAATCTGGTCTATAAACTCATAAGGTTCATTTTTATTACTTTGAAGATATCTTCGGTATGATCGAAGTTCTGATAGATAACGATTCAATATTAGTCGTGACTGAATAGAAGAATAATTCTTTTCGTCAAGCTGATTTTTGGCTGCATAGTCTGATGCTACTAGGTGGTATAATTCTGCCATTTCAATAGCTTCAATAATGTTACTCAATTTTTCTGGATTTTTAATATATTCTAGTATTTCTGTATTGGCGGCCTCTCCCATATCGAAAGCATTTGAAAATGTTGCCTGTGATTCCCTCATATAGTGCTTCGACATATTTATATTAGATTTTCTCTCAGAAATAATCTTATTCCTTTGATATATATTTAATCCTATTGAGATTATAAGAAGTATACATAATGTAATTGTCAATATTTTCTTTGCCATGGAGTTACCACCCTTTCCAATTACAATTTTGGCTAATCAACTCAGACAATCTATCACTTTTGCTTATATAATTGTAATACATCACATATATGACAATAACTTCAATTACATTATAACATGAAGTGGCAGATAAACCAATCTAAAACAAGGCACTATTTACTTATATATTTAGTAAACTTTTCACCTATATCAGGGTTATCATTTATAAAATTTATATAATTATTAAAACATTCTAGAGTTTTATTGCTTATTGTGTGCTCAATCTTTTCGGTTTCCTCAAGCAAAACATCATCTTCAATGCCTAAAAGCCTTAAAAACTTTTCAATTATTATATGACGATTAAGAAGAGCTTCTCCAAGCTTTTTACCATCTTCTTTAAGCATTATTACTCCATATTTTTCATAGTTTAATAAATTAAGATCATTTAATCTTTGTACCATTTTGGTAGCTGAGGGAGGCTGTACATTCAGTGCATTTGACAGTTCATGAATTCTAGTAAACCCTGTTTCAATTGAAAGCCTATATATCATTTCTAGATAATCTTCCATGGATGCTGTAAGATGATTATCTTCTCTTTTCATGTATTCGCTGAAGGTATAAAAATCCCTATTATCCATAAATTCACCACCTTAGTAAATTATATGCGAGTCTTTTATGGCAAACACTATTAAAATCAATAATGTTTCGGTCAATTATTTTATAAATTGGTATTGACTCAATACACATCTATGTAGTATAATAAACTTCGTTGGCTGATTCCGGCCGATATAAATATAATATATGGCCTCATGGTCTAGTGGTCTAGGACGTCGCCCTCTCACGGCGGAAACTGGGGTTCGAGTCCCCATGGGGCTACCAAAAAAACTTAGCAACTTAAATTGCTAGGTTTTTTATTTTTTGTAAAAATTATTTTGACAAAAAGTATAATAATCTTTGATAAGGGAATAATTAATGGTGGAGGTGATATTTATGACTGATAATGAAGGTCAAAAGAAAGATATGAGTTGGGGCGGATTGATTATAAGATTTATTATTGTAGCTATAGTACTTATTGTCACATCACTATTTACCCCAGGTTATTCTATATCTAGTTTTTGGGTGGCATTGATTCAAGGAATCGTAATTGTAGGGCTTGATTATATTATAGAAGCGATAACTGGAATGGATGCATCACCATTTGGGAGAGGAATTTCAGGTTTCTTGGTATCAGCATTGATTATTTACTTGACAAAGTTTATCATACCTGGGGTTCATATTTCAGTATTCGGTGCAATAGTTGCAGCTTTGGTGATCGGTATAATAAGTTATATATTACCTATAAAGGTTATGTAAAATGGCAGACTTTCTGCCATTTTTCATTTTGAAGATAAAGGCAAAGAATAATATAGAAAGATAAGGAAAGAATTAAATATAAATGGTACTAAATTATTTAGTCTTGGAGGAAATTTATGACTAGGATAAGATTTATTTTATCAATTTTATTATGTACGTTTACGGTATTATTTTGTGGAATAAATATATATAGAGTAAAATCTAACACAAGTGAAGAAGCACTAAATACTTTTACCGAGGTTTCTTCTACAAAGTATTGGCAGGATAATCTATATGAATGTCTAAATAAGCGAAATGATATTATAAACAATGTATTAAATAGAAATTATAAAAACAAAAAAGGATACATAGAAGATCTAAACAAAATCGAATGTTCTCCACTTCTTGAAGGAGACACTGCGCTACTTAACTATATGTATAAAGAGATAGATAATTTTAGTACTAGAGTATCTGACATATATATTGACTATAGTCAAATCAGGGAATTTTCAGAAGATAGTGTTGTAGTTGCAGCAAAAACAAGATTTGTAACTAATAATAATACCAATAGATATAATTATGAAGCAAGATTTAAAAAGGTTAAAGACCATTGGCTTTTATCAGAATTAAAATTTGCAGAATGATATGAAATATTACATATAATGGGGAACATTGTGGTATTACGTTCGTCTAACTATATAATAATGGAACACAATCCTTAAGATGGCGGCATAAAGCGGGTTTAGTGGTATCTTTTGAAGAATCGAGCATTACTATTACTAATTGTAATCCCTTGAATTCCTTACTGGTGGAGAGAGGAGGAAAAATGTTACCCTTTTCTAAAAGCAGTATAGAAACAGAAGATAGAACTAAACTAGAGACGATATACATGAAATACTATAAAGAAATGTATTATACTGCTATGAGTGTACTTAACAATACTGATGATGCGCAGGATGCTGTCCAATCGTCAATTTTAAAGATTGCTACACATATTAAAAAGATTGAGGAGGTCAATTGTAGTAAAATTAAGCATTTAATCATTACCATCGTTAGGAACACTGCAATTGATATTTATAGATACAAGCAAATGCATCCATATATACAATTGGAGTATGTAGATGGCTATTCTACTGATGTAGAACAATATTTAGATGGCATAATCATTAGACTTGAGGATGTGGAGTTATTTGCAGAAAAATTAATAGAATTAAAAAATGAGTATGCTGAGATTGTGATACTTAGATATTACTATGAGCTTGATGAAACGGAGATTGCAAATATTCTAAGCATCAGTTATGGAAATGTTAGAACACGGTTAAGCAGAGCTAAAATTGCACTAAGAAAATTATTAGAAGGAGACTGTTACAACATTTAATAGAAGAAAGAACAAATATGAAGTGTATAAATTAACACAATAATTATATCCATCTAACTATATAAGACTGTGAAATAATTTGCACATGAAACACTTCCAAGTTAAGACGGAATAAAATTAACTTGAAAGTGTTTTTTATTGAATGGAGTATATATATTTGTAGAAGTGTAACAAATTGCCACCCTAATTCGTTATAATTTTATGAAGAGAGGTGATTGTGTACTTGGACGACAGTAAAAAAGGTTGGACAAGCACAAAGGTTAAAATAAATACTAATTTAACAGCTACATTATATTACTAAAGAATACTCATACAGGGTTATTTCAAAAAGTATAATCTATAAGAAAAATAGTTATCCCAGACAACAATGTGCAACAATAAAATATAATAAATGAGAGGAAGTAGAAAATGAAAAGATACTATGAAAAGGTAATAAAAATACTTTTGATAATTGCTTTTTCAACCTTAATAATTTTTTCGAAACCTGTGGATGTTTTTGCTGCGCAGACAACTGGAATTACAAATGGAGGCGTTTATATTTTAAGAAATGCTGGTTCAAATAAAAACGTTAACGTCGATAACGGGCTTGACTATAATGGCATTAATGTATATCAGTGGAGCAATGATGGAAGTGTAGAGCAGAGATTCCGGGCGGTTTATGATAGTACACAAGATGCATATAGGTTTTATTCTATGGCAAGTGTAAATGGAAGATACAGAGTACTTGATATTGTAAAATCAAACGGTTCTGTAGTATCCGGATGCAATGTGGAAATATATGCGCCTGTTGATGCTGTTGCTCAATATTTCAAGATTGTAAGCCTTGGAAATAGTAAATATAAAATAGTACCTAAATCCAATACAAATGTTGCGCTGACAGCATATGGTACATCAAACGGGTCAGCATCAGGAACATCTGCAACATCAGCAGGTAATGTTTTTGTATCAACTTACACAGGTAGTACTAATCAACAATGGTATTTTGATGTAGCAGCTGATAACCACGAAACCTATTATGCAAATATGAATTGGAGCTTCCCATTGCCTAATAATAAAACTATTACATCTAATTATGGGAATCGTACAATGAATGGAGCGAATAGCTTTCACGCAGGTATAGATATTTCAGCACCAAGCCAAACTACTATATATAGTGTAAATAATGGTATCGTAGATCAGATTGTATATGAGTCAAGTAACATAAATGGCAGAGGATATTGAGGATATTGCGTTATAATTAAATCGAATACTGATAAGGTATATGGTACAAGTACACTCTCGAGAATAACATATATGCATATGTATCAGGCCACGGCACTTTCTGTTAATTCACCTGTTACAAAAGGTACTACAGTAATCGGAAAGGTTGGGACTACAGGTGCTTCCACTGGAAATCACTTGCACTTAGGAGTTATCTCAAATGGAACTAATAGTGCCAATACAAAATCTACAACATTAAATCCATTCTTTTTCTATCCATCGATTCCATCAGATGGATATACAATAAATTATTAGAATTAGGTGAGGTGAATAAAATGAAACTAAATAAATCCTTTATTATTATAGTATTATTTTGCTTAATGTTATTACCAGCGTGCAGTAGTAATTTAGGACAAAAGGAGCAGGCTATAGACTATGACAAACAAACTTCTGTAACCCAGAACGGGGGTGGAATAAGTTTTGAGGGTGGGTACGACGTATTTGATCGTAGGTATATTGATGTTGTAGAAAATTTATACTATGGTATGCAGATTGTTGGGGAAGAAGCTACTGAAAAGTGGGTAAATGAAGTTTATTTGAAGCAGGATGCAAAAGGACAAACTGAATTACCAGAATTGTATCAGATGATTAAATACTTTTCTATTCCTAGGGAAGAATTAATAAAAGTAAATAACTCTTTTAAAAATCAAAAAGCTGAATCTATGGTAATCCCTGATGATGTAATAAATGCTTTGTATTCTGAGGATGAGAAAAGCATGAAAAAAGCATTGGCAAGCCCCCTCGCCTTATATTACGATGGCATGATTTACACCGTTAACGAACTCAGGCAAATGTCTTCTGATGAGATCAAAAAAATTGGCATAACGCCAGCTGAGTTAGAGAAATATGCTAATAATATTGATGAATTTATAAGGGCTAACGTTTCTGATAAACTATATGACTCAAATTATAAGGATACCATTATGAAATTGAAAGAAATATCGGCTCAGAATTAAAATTTGCGGAATAGTTTGCAGTATTACCCCAACTTGGGAACTTTATAATATTATATCCGTCTAACTATATAGAAAAGTAGTTTTTCTAAACTATATATAATGGGGGGTATATATGAAGAAAAGAGTAACTGTAATTATAGCAATATTTATGGTGGCAATTATATTTGCATCATGTGGAAGCAAACAAGCTAGAGATAGCGTTACGGAAACAAGTAAATCAGACCAACTTATGCAGGAGAACCCAAGCAGCGATAATAAAGTTGCAGCTGACTATGATAGTACAACACCAGCATATACTGAGCGGAAGATAATTCAAAATGCCCGAGTCATTTTAGAGGTAAAGGATACTAATGAATCTTATGACAAAATAGAGAAAAAAGTAATAAGCTCTGGTGGATATGTATCAGCTTCAGATATTGGCAGCAATTATTCTCATATAACTATAAGAGTCCCAGCTACAAGTTTAGGTAACATTTTATCATTTCTAGATACTGTTGGGGATAGAAAAGAAAGAAACACATCAACTGATGATATAACAGAGGAGTATACAGATACAAAAGCAAGGCTTAAGAATTTAAAGGCTCAAGAGGAGCAATTGCTTGGCATTATGAAGAAGGCAAATACTATTGAGGATATATTAAAGGTTCAAGGCGAGCTATATAAGGTTAGGGGAGATATTGAAGCCTTTGAAGGTAAGATTAAGATGTGGGATAAATTAGTAGAGTTTAGTACCATAGATATAACCTTAAATAAAGCTAAAGAAATAAGTGGAAAAAACGTTAAATTAACATTTATAAGCTGGAATGAAATAGGAAAGGCCATGGCTAATGGATTTAAAAGCACACTAAATGTTATTATAAGATTCTTTTCCACTATATTAGTATTTATTGTAACCATTCTTCCTTTAATACCTTTTATAGCATTGGCGGTATGGATTTTTATCAGGTTTAGAAAGAAATAAAAATAAGAAGGTAGAGGATAATTAATTAAATAATTATGTACTCTACCTTCTTTGTTTTAAGAAATTATAATTCAAATTCTTCTGCAACTGTTTGGACAGCTTTTAACTTATCTGACTGGCTTATGGCACATGTTATCCTTATTTCAGATGTTGTAACCATTTTAACCTGAATATTATTATCATATAGTATCTTAAATAATTTAGAGGCAACACCAGATGCTGATCTCATACCAATTCCAACTACTGAAAACTTTGTAACATCCTCATCAATTTTAATTAAAGAGGCATGCTCTGTTGTGTCTATTATTGATTTACAGATTTCTATATCCTCTTTTGGTACGGTAAATGATATATTAACATTACCATTTACGGGAGCCGTTTGGCTTATCATGTCTATGTTTATTTTCTGCTCTGCAATCTTTTCAAATATATAAGCAAGAGTATTTGCTGAAAGTTCTATATTTTTGATAGTTATTATTGCATCGCTGTCGTTTACTGCAAGGCCGGTTATAGGCTTATCCTCCATGGCTTCAACCTCCTTTATAAAAGTACCTTTTGTATCTTTATTGCTATGAGAAACATATATAGGTATATTGTACTTCTCTCCTAATTCTACTGCTCTTGTATGCATAACCTGTGCGCCAAGACTTGAAAGTTCCATCATCTCTTCAAAACTTATCTCTTCAAGTTTTTTGGACTTTGGAAAGAGCCTTGGGTCAACCGTGTATATTCCATCTACATCTGTATATATCTCGCATATACCGCCAAGCTTTGCGGCTAGTGCAACAGCTGTAGTATCAGATCCGCCTCTTCCAAGGGTAGTTATATCTCCTTCCTCGTTAATAGCTTGAAAACCAGCGATAATAACTATTTGACCTTTATTAAAGGAGTCTATTATCCTATCCTTTTCTATATCTGCTATAAACGATTTGCAATGAGCCCCAGTTGCACTTATTGGCAGTTGATATGCTGTATAGGATATGGCATCATGCCCCATGCTCTTTAATGCTAATGAAAGCAAAGATGCCGAAATCATTTCACCTGTTGACATAAGAGCGTCAAGTTCACGTTTATCAGGATCTGGGGTTATACTTTTAGCAGTTGCTATTAGATCATCTGTGGTATCACCCATGGCTGATACCACAACAACTACATTGTTACCCTCGAGTTTCTTTTTAATAACTCTCTTTGCAACACTTATAATTTTGTCAGCAGTGCCTACTGATGAGCCTCCATATTTTTGTACTATAGTTCCCAAAAAACCACCCCTCTTAATAAAACAAGTACCAATTCATAATAATATATATAATTATTTAGTTTCTATTTAAAGAACGCATTTAATTAAAATGCGTTCTTTAAACCATGAAAGGCAATAAATATATGTATTTGGTATTAATTTTAAATAGTATAGCACAGCATATTTAAAATAGCAATGTAAAAGACGAAAAAAGTGGTATTTTAATTAGCATAAATGTATAATTATTTAGTCATCTACTAATACATGGCATTTTATTATGGGTTATGTTTAATAAACACAAACATTTTAAAAAAACACAAACTATTAATAAAGGGATTTACTAGTTGTTTATAGAATAATATACTTAGAATTTGTTAGGAGTGAAGTATATGGCAAAGATTGATTGCTTTAAATGCGGTATAAAACGTGGCAGGCGTGAATGTCCTAAATATAATAATAGATATATATGCGGTGATTGTTGTAGCAGCATTCAATTATATGATGATTGCCCCAAAGACTGTATTCATATAGGTAAGCTTAGCAAAAAAGATATTAGAAATAGAACTCAGAATTTAATTGATATGGGTATTAAACTTAGGGAAGAAAACCCTGATGAATCTATAGAGCTATTTAATGATACATTAAAAATAGATAAAAATAATACGAGGGCATTAATAGAAAAAGGTATTACATATGGTAGTTTAAATGATTTTGAAAAAGAAATCTTTTATATTAAAGAGGCTATAAAGACAGATACAGAAGACAATGAGGACACATTATATAGACTAGCTGATGCATATAGGCGAGCCGGTAAATATGAAGATGCTATAGATATAGTATACAAAAATGAGAAGTTAAATGATTATAAATCAAAGTATATACTTGGCGAATCATATTTTATGCTTAAAAAATATAAAGAATCTGAACAGATTATGAAGGATATAGCATATGATAAGAAGGCATCTGATAGATACAAGGATATGTCAAAAATAATATTATCAAAGACTCATATGATTTATAAAGACTTTGATAAGGCAATTGAGATTGCCGAACAATTAAGTAAAGATAGCAAGAAACAAAAGGATGAGATCATAGAAGAATCATATTTTATAAGCGGGAGGATGTACGAACTCCTTAATTATATTGACTCTTTAGCAAGTATTTACTTTAGAGAAAAATACTTGCTTCTTCAATGTGCAACCGTTCTTAAAAAGAATAAAAACGGTAATTTAATATTGATAATAGATGATTTACTAAGGAATAAGGAATTAGCAGAAGACAGCTTTGAGAGGATAGGCCTTTATGGGCTTAAGATAAAACTGCTATTTAAAGAGCTTAATATAGAAAAGGCGTTAGAGATATTTAATAAACATAAAAATAGCATAATAAGTGAAGCAGATAGAATATCTGATTGCTATGAGGCATGCTCCATGATAGCATACTTCCTTTATGGGATTGAAAAAAAAGAATCCATAGATATATATGAGACTATAACAGGGGCTAGCATTGATGGCATGGTAATAGATGAAATGTTTACTGCTTTTTCAACTATGGATTTACACCCATATATAAGGGCAAAGGCAATTGCAAAGTCCATTAATATAGTTGGAAAGGGAGAGTTTGATAAGTTTAATAGAAACCTAATTGCTGCAGATATACTTTTCAATGAAGGGGATTATGAGCAGGCTGCAAACCTATACAAAAGAATTTATGATATAGAAAAACCAGATGATTATATATCAAATAGGCTAGCAACATGTTTAATGAAACAGTCTATATACAATGAGGCACTAGATACTTTTAGCAACATATCTGAAAAGGGAAAGCTAAAATATAATGTGTATAGTAAAATAATTATGTGCTCGCTTGAACTTAATATTAACCTAGAAGGCATTTTTGAAAAAGTAAATATGGATAGTTTAAGCTTTAATGAAACATATGAATTAGCGGAATGTCTAATATCAAATGGACACGATTATAGGGCATTATATATTTACAATTATATGCTAGATAGGTTTGCTAAAATGGATATATACAGCAGAAAGATGATATACCACAATATGGCTAGAGCATATAGAGAGCTTAATTATTCTTCAAAAGCCATAGAGGCAATCGAGCATATACCAGATGAATTTATGGGGGAAACATTAACAATAGATTTAGGATGTCTTTATTTAGATTTAAATGAAATTGAAAAGGCAAAGAATGAATTCACTAAAGCTACTGAAAAGTTTGACAGCATAATTGCTTATTATAATATAGGTGTTGCAGAGATAAAAGACAAAAACTTTGATGGGGCCTATAAGGAGTTTAATACAACATTAAATATTTTAATAAAAAAGGTTACAAATAAAAACCTAGCAAATAGAAAAGAATATGAAAACCTATTTAACTCCATATATAAAAATATGAGCATATGCCTGCTCAATATGGGAAAGTCTAAACAGGCTTTGTTATATATTGAAAAGGCCATATTAATAAAGAACGACTCGAAGAATCAGGATACATTAGATTATATACAAAAAATAATATTAGCTGAGGAAAAAGGAGAAAAAACGGATTTAGAAGAGTCCAGCCTATATGTTGATGAAACTATAATAATTGATAAAGAGTTTACTTATGAGATAAGGTGGCTCGTTGATGATATTATAATGAAAATATATGGACAAACTGAATCTAAAGCTGAAACAAATATATTGAATGAGAATGAGAAAAATATTAAAAACTTTTTATTAAATGAAAGAAGTATATACAGTAAATCTAAAGAATCTATTGAAAGAACAGAGGGCACATTTAAAAGGTATGTAGATAATTTTATCTCATCCTTTGATAAAAAGGTTTTAAAAAATATTGAGTACGAAGATTATAACACCGTATTAATAGAAGAAGCAGCGCCAGCTATAGACAAGGAAGGTAATGGCAAGAGTAATCATAAAGCAAATGAAGTTGAAAGGCTCATAAGTGTTGGAGACTACCTTTTTGAGAGCTTTGAATATGTACATCCACAAGAATATGTTTATACAGCCTTATTACCATACTTTATGGCGGTTAAGATTTTATCTAGAAATAAAATATATCCCTACTTTAAAAAGTCACAAAAAAGCCTTCCACTCCCTAACAGTGAAGATGAATTTAGGGATATTGGCATATATAGCTACAAAACAAACAACAAACCCTATTATAGAATAGATTTTTCTTATGATATTAGTTCTAGCTTATATTTGCAGGATATTAACTATCATCCTGGAATAAGGAGAAAATATATAAATTACGAAAAGCATTATATGCCTTGGACAAAATTAACATGGATCATATCAGGCATTAGGCGAGGGTGGGATGTGGTTGATGATATAAAAAGCGCAGGGCTATTGTTACTATTTTACTCCGGATTTAAAAATCACCTTGGAATTGAGGGAAGATTTAAAGAACATGATGATATAATTCGCTTAGCAGGAGATTTAATACAGTTAAATAATGAAAGAGATTACTTAATTAAAGCTATATTAAATGATGAATTTGAGTATGATTTTATAAATAATGCAAACCAGATTAGAGATCTTGCTTTAAGATCCATTGAGGGACTTAAAAAGATAAAATAAATAAGTAAGTAGATAGGTAAGAGGTAAGAATTAACAAGTAAGAGGTAATAAGTAAGAACTAAGAGTTTATGAAAAAATTCAGCAAAGCTGAATTTTCACCACAACTATTACTTTTTAGCTTTTACCTCTTAACTTATCTTAAGGGTTTTAATTGTTTAGAGAATCTATATACTTAATTAGGTCTTCCACGTATTTGTTATTAGGTTCTAACTTTTGTGCTTTATCTAAAGACTCTTTTGCTTTTTGCATATCGTTTCTATTATAGTATTCTATTGCGGATTGATAATAATATTCCCATGACTGGGTATTTCTATTAATGCCCCACATGGTACCAGTTATAAGCATCGTAAATGTGATTATAAAAAACAATAGATTTTTAAGGCCATATTTTTTATCATATTTTAATCCTACAATATTAGAGGCTAAATATCCTCCAATAAGCCCTCCTATATGGCCAAAGTTATCTATACCCTTATTTGTAAATCCGTATAAAAGGTTAAATACAACAACCACAAGTACATTAATACCAAAGGAAGTAGAAAATAGTTTAGGGTTTTTCCTCCCAATGTATAAAAGTGCTCCTAACAGACCAAATATAGCACCTGATGCTCCTGCTGAGGGAATAGGAGAGAAAATAAAACTTGTTATGCTCCCTAATATGGCGGCTATAAAATATATAAACAGAAATTTATATCTTCCATAAATCCTTTCAACTAGTGAACCAATACTATAAAGTCCATACATATTAAACGCTAAATGGGCAAACCCAATATGTACAAATGCAGCGGTAATAAACCTCCAATATTCACCTTCAATTATTAAAGAGTTAACCTTTGCACCATACTTTGTTAGTACGTTTATATCTTGAGTCCCCCCAGATATAGTACCTAATATAAATACTATTATATTGATTGCAATAAGACCATATGTGGCATATGGCTTAAATTTTACATTTGTATTTTCATCTGCACCATTATTTATAGTCCTATTACTTGTGTCTATAATATCATTTTGAATTTTTTCCAAATCAAAAGTCTCATTATATTCATCTAAATTTAATGCATGGCCTTCTAGAGAATCAATAAGACCAATTTTATCATGCTTTTCTTTTGGGTTATGAATAACACTTTTTGATGACAAATCAACTATTAATGGAATCAATACAGAATTTCTATTGCCTTCCTTGCCCTTTATAGATAATATGGAATCAGTTATTTCTTCTGAAAGTCCATACTGTGTTACAAATACTTTAAAGTATATGGTAAGGCCTGATTTAATATTTGTTGAAAAGGCTGATAGTTCCCCTTCAAAGGTGCTTTTAATGGAATCCATTTTACTATAATCTAGTATATCTGCATCAATAAAATTTACTATATTAATTGCACCCCATTTTTCCTTTACAAAAGTGTATTTTGTTAAAATTGCGGGAATGGTATGGGTGTTTATAACAAAAAAATCATTATTGGTAATAAAATCATAGCCAGTATTATTTACGAATATTTCCTTTGTCACGGCAAAACCTCCTATTTAGAGATATATTCTATTCTAACATTCAAATTACTTAAGAGCTATATGGTTATAACAGATTTTTAATTCCAGTTTCAAAAATTTGCTATGACTATATATTAAAAAAATGTAGCATACTATTAATATCAATGACAGCTTGAAAGGAAGTGATGCTATGGAAGGTAAGTTCTTAAGTGGAATGGCAACAGGAGCGCTTTTAGGGGCGGCAGCAGGAATGATGATAATGCCCCAGATGGATAGAAGAACAAAGAGAAGGATAACTAAGGCAGGAAAAAGTATGGTGGGCTCTATGGCAGATGCTTGGGATGGAATGAAGGATATGAGAAGATAGATATAAAACAGACTCTAAAATTTATGAGTCTGTTTTTGTGTCATATCCAAACTTTAGGCATATATAATAATGGCAGGGTTTTTAATTATTACTTTTGGAGTGGTATCATGGGAGGATTTTTGTCAATTTACTTAGGTATTGATTCCATAAGGGCCAGCGTCATTGATGATGAAGGTATTGAGCTAGGCAGTATAAAAAGGGAAGCCCAAATCATATTAAAAAAAGAATGTGTGGAGCAAAGCATTGAGCAATTGTTCGCAGATACAGTTGATATAATAAAACAAATTGCAATAGATTATGAGTATGCCAATATATCATCCATGGCCATAACTCAGGATATGGGCTCATTTGTATGTATAGATAGTTTAGGGGAGCCTATATTAAATGCTATAATGTCTTGCGATAGAAGGGCGAGATACCAGATAAGGTTATGTCAAAAAAGCTATCACAAATATAAGGATGAATGCATATTGCCCTGGTCCTATAGTATAATCCCTAAATTGATTTGGATTAAGAATAATATGCCTGATGCATATAGGAAAATATTTAAAGTCTTAACTATTGACGGATTTATTGCCTATAGATTGTGTGGGGAGACTGCCATTGACAATTACTCAGCGCTTCTTATGGCATATAATAGGAAAACATCAGGATACAATATCAGGTTAATAAATGATGTTGGACTTAATGAAAGTATTTTACCTACTGTATCTAAAATTGGGGAATGTATTGGCGTTATATCCGGTAAGATGAAAGAAGAACTTGGATTTAAAGAAGATATAAAATTTATGCTGGGGTCAAATACATTTATTCTATCATCCCTATCATCATTTTTATATGCCGAGGACAATGGAGATCTAAAAATTATGGCATATAATATGGAATCATCCACCTTATGTACTTTAAATAGGTATGTAAAGATTAAAAAAGACGACGGAATAATTAGACTGCCCCATAAGGGTGGGCTATATATATATGGATATATAGGAGACTATTGCATTAGGTTTTCTGAGTGGATTCTTAAAAGTTTTAAATTGGAAGCAGAAGAATATATAGATATTTCAGAGGGTTCTAATGGAGTTATGGTACTGCCTTACGTAATGGGAGAAGGATACAATCAGGGATCTGACGTTAAGGGGGGCATAATCGGTATAGAATGCACAAGTTCTTCCTCAAATATTTTGGCTGCATATTTTGAAGCGGAAGGTTTTATGATTAAAGATAAAATAGATAGTATGAACTACCAGGGAATAAACACGGATCGTATTTATATTACTAAATCCATTGAAAATGAAATGTTTTATAATATTATCTCAGATATAACCTGCAAAGAGGTAATAGTGAATAATAAGTATAGCCACCAAATGGCATTATTTGATTTAATATTCAACAAAAGCAGCCTAGACAAAGATGATGTTGATATTATAAAGCCTGATGAAATTAAGAGTGCAGAATATAATAAATTATATAATCTGCACAAGAATCTTTTATACAGACCTCTTATAGACGTATACAAATATAGGAAAAAGGCTCTTGATAAAATGTAACATATTAGCTTGAAAGTAACAATAGGAATAAAATTACTTGTACAATTATTAAGCGTGCCTTATAATAGTATTAAAAGACATATTAAATTGACAACTTTTTTATATATGCCTATTTATAATATATAATAGGCATTAGGCTTAATGTCACTGTTACGTCTCATAAGAAAATGAAAAGTTGAGGAATACTTATGGAAATATTATCACTAGGGGAAAAAATAAAATACAAAAGAAAAGAATTAGATATGACGCTTAAAGATCTTGCCGGGGACAAGGTAACCCCAGGGCAAATAAGCCTTGTTGAATCAGGCAAGTCAAAGCCTAGTATGGATCTTCTTGAATATATAGCAGAGAAGCTAAATGTGAGCATTGACTACATATTAGAAACGGAAAATCACCAAGCAGAAAGGCTTTGCAAGTATTACTTAAAGATATCAGAAGCCTCTATATTAATGGGGAACTATGAGCAGGCAGCAGAAGCTATAAATATGAACATGGCTTATGCAACCAAATATAATATAGAGAGCCTAATAGGACTTGGTATACTTTATAGGGGAAAGATAGATTATTTCGAGGGCAATTACAAAGATGCTCATAGCAGCTTTATAACTGCTAATGAGATTTTTTTGAGAAATAGCGAAAATGATCATATAATTGAGACATATTTGTTTTTAGGAATGACAACCTATGAACTTTCATGTTATGAGGTTTCTCTTAACTTTTTTAAACAGGCAGAAAAAATAATAAATGAAAATAATATAATTAATGATGATATGCTTGCAAAAATATATTTTAATATATCCAAGTGTTGCTTAAAATTAAAGAACTATAATGGGACTATAGATTATGCGCTTCTTGCTATGAATAAATATAAAAAGAAGTCGGACAAGTTCCAGTATGGACAATCATTGCTTATGCTTAGCCTATCCTATCATAGTTTAGATAGATTTAGTGAAGCAACTAAATTTGCAGATGAGGCCATACAAATATTTAAAGAGCTTGATGACAAAAAGTTTGTTGCTAAAATGGAGACAAACATGGGTGTTATATTATCACAAGTTGGAAATATAGAAGAATCCTTTGTTCATTTAAACAATTCATATGATATAAAGTTAGGCATAGATGATGATACCCTGCCTTATACAATGCTTAAAATGGCGGATAATTATATGAAAACAAATGATATTGATAAGGCAATTGAAATAGTTAATGATGTAATTGAAAATAGCATTTATAAAACTAATTGCAGCTATGTACCCATGTCATATTATTATTTATACAAGCTGTATATTTTAAAAAAAGACAGTAAAAAAGCAGAATTATATATGCTTGCTGGAATAAAGTACCTTGAAAGTTCTGATATGAAAAAAGAGCTTGCCTTTATGTACATAACAATAAGTGATTTTTATGAAAAACAGAATAACTTTAAAAAGGCAATAGATTATAAAGATAAGGGAATTGGGTTATATAAGAACCTAAATGACTTTTTTGAAATAGAACTAGTAGAGTAGCATAAAGCAGTAAGTAATATTTAATATACTAATGACTTATATAGGGAACGCATTTTATTTGATCTTTTAATGGACAATTATAAAATGCGTTCCTTATACATATAGATAAAAATTAAATAATGGGTTTGGTGTATTTAAATATATGACAAATACTTTAAAAAATATTTAATATATAAATAATTAGGGGGAAAAATTACATGGATTTTAATGGATTTGAAAGCAGCGATTTTGAGTTTTTCAAAAGGAAGAAAACTATGGAAAAATCAGAATATGAAAAGAAAAAAGAAGGATTAAAAAGATTATTTAGAGGACTTTGTTATCAACTTCAAAAATGCTATCATAAGAATACTGATGGAGTACTCATACTTGAAAAAGATTTTCAAGGGTTAAATAAAGGAAAGGATCATTTATATGCAAGAGCAAATATAAATGGAATCGACTTTTTAGGATTGGAAATAGATTTATATCAAGAGGGTCTAAATATAAACCTAATATCGCCAGCAGATGGTGATTATTTAAAGTTTGAATTGTTTAAGAATGCTTTAAAAGATAAAAAGGATATATTTGCAAGACTTTTTAAAGAGAATAAATCTATTTATATGACAATATATAAAAGAGATATTAAAAAACCTAGGACAGGTTGTTGGACAGAGGAGTTTAAGTTTGAGAATAAAGAACTTAATATAAATAACTTAGATTTAGTTGTAAATAATATAGAGAAGATACAGCCTTATCCCTTTGACAATAAGAATATAGGCGGTGTTAAAATAAAGCTTAATATCCCAAGGCCAGAAGCAATAAAGCAGGGTAAGGCATTACCTAATAAGGTATGTACGGAAGTAATTAAAATGTTTAATTTTTGTGAACTTATAGGTGGAAATGAGTAGGAGGTAGTTATATGGATTTTAACAAGTTAACGTATAAATCGCAGCTAGCAGTTTCTGATGCCCAAGAGATTGCAGTTAGGATGAATCATCAAATGGTAGATGGTGAGCATCTTTTACTTGCGTTACTAGAACAAGATGAAGGATTGATTCCAAGCCTTATTGATAAAATGGGGGTATCCTCAAAAAGCTTTAAGGAAGATTTAGTGAGTGAAATGGATAAAATGCCTAAAATATTAGGAAGCGGTGCTAGCTCATCATCTGTTTATGCAACTCGAAGAATAGATGAAATACTACTTAGAGCATGGGATATTGCCAAGAGCTTTCAAGATGAATATGTAAGCGTGGAACATATAATGCTTTCATTTATAGAGGAAAAGTCTGATACAATTACATCAAAATTAATAAAAAAATATGGTATAACAAAAGACAAATTTTTATCTACATTATCCTCAGTTAGGGGAAACCAAAGGATTACTAGTCAAGATCCTGAAGAAACCTATGATGCATTAAAGAAATTCGGAAGGAATCTTGTAGAAGAGGCTAAATTAGGAAAACTTGATCCTGTAATAGGAAGAGATGATGAGATAAGAAGGGTAGTTAGGATACTTTCAAGAAGAACAAAAAATAATCCAGTGCTTATAGGAGAGCCTGGAGTTGGTAAAACAGCAGTTGTAGAAGGACTTTCCCAAAGGATTGTAAGGGGAGATGTTCCTGAAAGCCTTAAAAATAGAATTATATTTTCCCTTGATATGGGCTCATTAATTGCAGGTGCTAAATATAGGGGGGAATTCGAAGAAAGGCTTAAAGCAGTTTTAAATGAAGTGCAAAAATCCCAAGGAAAGATAATACTCTTTATTGATGAACTTCATACAATTGTAGGAGCAGGGAAGGCTGAAGGGTCAATGGACGCTGGAAATATGTTAAAGCCCCTTCTCGCTAGAGGAGAGCTCCACTGCATTGGGGCTACTACATTTGATGAATACAGGCAGTATATAGAAAAGGATAGCGCCTTAGAGAGAAGGTTTCAACCTGTATTAGTTGATGAGCCAAGTATAGAAGATTCTATATCAATACTTAGAGGACTTAAAGAGAAGTTTGAACTGCACCATGGTGTTAGAATACATGATAATGCAATAGTTGCTGCAGTTAAGCTTTCTTCAAGATATATAAGCGACAGATTCCTGCCAGATAAGGCAATAGACCTTGTAGATGAAGCTGCGGCAATGATAAGGACAGAGCTTGACAGTATGCCTTCTGAACTTGATGATATTACGAGGAAGATTTTCCAGCTTGAGATAGAAGAAAGTGCACTTAAAAAGGAAAGCGATGAAAGATCAAAAGAAAGGCTTAAAGTACTTCAATCAGAAATATCTAATTTAAAAGATACTGAAAACCAAATGAGGGCTAAGTACCAACTAGAAATGGACGAAATATCAAAGGTTAGAGAAATAAAAAAGGAAATAGATAATACAAAAGTTGAAATGGAAAAGGCTGAAAGAGAGTATGACCTAGATAAAGTTGCTCAGCTTAAATATGGTAAAATGGTTGAACTTAATAAGCAATTAGAAGAAGAAGAGAAAGTAATAGAAAATAGGGATAGTGGCAATAGATATTTAAAGGAAGAAGTTACTGAAGATGAGATTGCTGAGATAGTCTCTAAGTGGGTTAAGATACCAGTATCTAAGCTTGTTGAAAGTGAAAGACAAAAGTTAATGAACCTTGAGGATGAACTCCATAAAAGGGTTATAGGACAAGACGAAGCTGTAAAATTGGTATCAGATGCAATAATAAGGGCAAGATCAGGGCTTAAAGATCCACTAAGACCTATTGGCTCATTTATATTTTTAGGGCCTACAGGCGTAGGTAAAACGGAACTTGCAAACAGCCTTGCGAGGCTGTTATTTGATAGTGAGGATAACCTAATCAAAATTGATATGTCAGAATACATGGAGAAGTTTGCTGTATCAAGACTAATAGGAGCACCTCCCGGATACGTGGGTTATGAAGAGGGAGGACAGCTTACAGAAGCAGTTAGGAGAAAGCCTTACAGTGTAATACTATTTGATGAAATTGAAAAGGCACATCATGATGTATTTAATATCTTTCTTCAGATACTTGATGAAGGAAGGCTCACAGACAGCAAAGGAAAATTAGTGGATTTTAAAAACACTGTAATAATAATGACCTCTAATATAGGAAGCAATCTTTTGATAAGGGATAAAGAAAGCGAAGAAATAAGTGAAGATGTAAAGGAAAGTGTCTTAGATGAACTTAGGAATCATTTTAAACCTGAGTTTTTAAATAGGGTAGACGATATAGTAATGTTTAAGCCACTTACAAAGAAGGAAATAAAGGAAATAGTAAAGATATTTATATCTGAAATAGAGAATAGGTTAGCTGAAAAGTCAATTTCTATAGAGGTAACTGAGAATGCATTGGATTTAATTTGTGATGAAGGATATGATTTTAATTTTGGTGCAAGACCTCTAAAAAGATATATACAAAGAGAGATTGAAACACAAGTAGGCAAAATGATAATTTCAGGTGAGGTATATGAAGGCTGTACAGTAAATATAGATACAGATGGACAAGAGTTTTTATATAGCGTTAAAAAAGGAAACATATAATAAAAAGTGGAAGACATATTTATAACTGAACTATGATAATAGGTAGGCTACATTGTTTATGTATGCTCTACCTATTATTTTTTATTATAAGCTATATTTCATTTCGCAGAAAATATCTATGGATAAGCAGGCTATTTCTTTTAATAAAGTTATGAACAGAAAAATCATCATGGAATTTGCTATATGTTTTAAACTCAGCGTTTATAAACCTTTCCATATCTTTTAACAGGCTATTTGACATAACCAAGTAGCCAGGTATAAGTAAATTCTTATTATCTACAAATAATATTCTGCCAAATATTCCATTATATTTTTTTACACTTTTAGCAAGTGGGCTATTCCAGATGTATATTTTTTGGCCTGTAAACACATCTTTTATGAGAAGCATATCATTTTCTATTGAGTAGACCTTATATAGGCTTTCATATGTATTGGTTAGGTTTTCTAAGGCAATTTTCTCAGAGCTATTTGGGGAGCCAAATTTATAAATAGAGTCAATCAGGGGAAGACCAGTGCTAAACTTGTATGAAAAGATTAGCCAGTGTATAAAAGATTTATAATTATCCTTAAACTTATTAGTAGAATCAAGGCCTACGAAATATATTTTCTTTGCTATCTCAATTTCCCATGTAAGATCTAAATCCCCAATATATTTTATAATTGAATCCCCAATTTTATCATAAGACCTAAGCAGCCTTTCATCTTCGAAATAAATAACATTGCTTTTCATTAATATTCCTCCCATACAATATATTATAAATATAGTATTACAATTGATTTGTGTTTTATGAGTAATACTTATTAAAAGAAGGAAAAGAATAATAA
>ENA-UOOK01000266-UOOK01000266.1-fermentation-metagenome-genome-assembly--contig:-NODE-266-length-66592-cov-27.264274_pt1 | contig 66592 bp, 64 predicted proteins | sample MGYA00245777_ERZ724023 | MGnify/ENA primary metagenome ERZ724023 (study PRJEB28704, sample SAMN03018312) | fermentation metagenome | biome: anthropogenic terrestrial biome; feature: soil; material... | reverse complement strand
TTAGAAAACGAATTTAATTTTACGATAATGCCTGCCAGTGATATTACCTTATATGCTAAATGGGATGAAGATCCTAAAGGTTTAATTTATCAGGAAACGGAAGAAGGTCTTGAAGTAACAGGTTATAATGGAACTGATCCAAACATTGTTATTCCTTCAATGTTTAAATCGATGATAGTCGTAGGAATTGCCGACAACGCTTTCTCAAAAAGAAGTGATATCCAATCAATTACTATTCCTAGTACAGTGACTTACATTGGTGCAAATGCCTTTAAAGACTTGACTAGTTTAACAACCATAACCTTTGAACCTCAAAGTAAACTTCAATCAATTGGAGATTATGCCTTTGATAGCGCAAAATTACTCACTAGTATTATAATTCCTTCAAGTGTAGAAGTGATGGGGATCGGGGCATTTATGAATACAGATAGTTTAACGACAGTAACCTTTGAGTCCAATAGTAAACTGACGGTTATTAGTCAAGAAACGTTTAGTAATGCGATAAGTCTTAAAACAATTGAATTACCAGAAGGGATTACTTTAATTGGAAAGGATGCCTTTAGTTATACGAACAGCCTAGAAACCATTAATATTCCTTCCACAGTTAAAACGATAGCGGCAAGAGCTTTTTATGAAGCTGGTGCATTAACGACGATAACAATTGCCGAAAACAGTCAACTAGAAAGTATTGGAAATTATGCCTTTCTTAATACAAACAACCTTATAAGCATTTACATTCCTATAACAGTTACAGACATGGGTTATCGAATCTTTTATTTCTGTAGAAGTCTTACTATTTATGTGGCAGCTGAATCATTACCAACGACTTGGGATGTCGATTGGAATCCTTCTAAAAGACCAGTGGTTTGGGGATATGTTCAATCATAATAACTTAAAGTCTAGCCTTTAACCGCTGGGCTTTTTTTGTATCAGGTAATATTATTTCATCAGTTGATAATTGGGCTTTATTAATTGCATATCATAAGAATTATGGTTAAGAATAGTTTATAATTGGATTAACAATGATAAGGAGTATGTTATGAAAAATATTATTCATGATTTAAATAGAGTATTTATCGGCAGTGAAGTGCCAAGTGATTACCAAAATCCACTTTCCAAAGATAAAGTTCATAGTGTCGTTAAACCAATTAATGAAAATGAAATAATTGAAGTGATTAAGTATGCCAATGAGCATAATTTAGTGGTTGTCACAAGAGGTAGTAATACAGGCGTAGCTGGTTCTCAAACACCTTTTATAGGCAATGAAATCATTATTGACTTGAGTTTAATGAATCAAGTCATTGAACTTGATAGAGATACGATGACGCTTACGGTTGAACCGGGTATACACCTTGAAACTGTTCAAAAATATGCCAGTGAACATGGATTGCTGTATGCCCCAGATCCAGCCTCAAAAGATTCTACGATTGGGGGGAATGTTTCTACTAATGCAGGCGGTATGAGAGCGGTAAAATATGGAACAACTAGAAACAGTATTAGAGGATTAGAGGTTATTTTAATGGATGGCTCTAAACTAGTACTTGGCAGTAAGACGATTAAAGATTCATCGGGTTATGATTTAAAGGATTTGTTTATTGGTAGTGAGGGGACTTTAGGTATAATTACCAAAGTTATGTTAAAGGTAATCCCAAAACCGCAATATAACATCACGACTTTGTTGGCTTTCGAGGATGAATCTATTGCGACTGAAACGGTGATTAAAATACTCTCTAAAGGTTATATTCCTACTGCTTTAGAATTCTTTGATAAAGAATCAATACATTATAGTGAGAAGTTACTCAATAAACCGTTTATTTCTAACAAAGGAACTGCATATTTACTCTTAACAGTGGATGGAAATAACCATGATTACGTTAATCAAGAAATAAGTCAAATTCATGAGATTGCAAATCAAGCCGTTGATAAACTGGTATTAAAAGAACAGGAAGCTGTTGAAACTTGGGTGATGAGAGATTCTATATTGTTAGGGTTATACGCAACCACTAAATTTGAGATGTTAGATGAAGTTGTTCCGATTAATCAAGTCGCTGAGCTTATCAAGTATACAAAGGCTTTAGGAAACAAACACAATTTAAAAGTTTTAAACTTTGGTCATTCTGGGGATGGTAATGTGCATACCATCATGATTCGTGATAATTATTCGGATGAAGCATGGCCTTTGGTTAGAAAAGCTTTCTTAGATGATTTATATACGGAAATTTATCGGTTGGGTGGTTTAATTTCTGCCGAACATGGTATCGGGATTTACAAACAAGAACATTTTTTAATTCACACACCTAAAGCTAATGTTGAGGCAATGAGAGCGATTAAAAAAGCGCTTGATCCAAAGAACTTATTAAACCCAGGTAAAATATTTTAAATTCAAAGCTGTAGATAATAAGTTAAAATAATAGGGAGGTTTTACAATGACAGAAAAAGAATTACTTAATCAAGGCTATCGAAAGTATAGTGGTAAGGCTATTGATGTTTACTTTAATTTAGACATTTGTCAACACAGTGGTAATTGTACAAGAGGGAACAGAGAAGTCTTTAATGTAAAAAGAAAACCTTGGATTGTTGTGGATAATGCTGAGGCAAATGAGGTAGAAAGAGTCATTAAAAATTGTCCATCCGGTGCTTTACAATACATTATGAAAGTGAATGTTGATAAATAATGTTTCAACATAAAAATAACCGATTCTTTATGAATGATGAAAATGGAAAAATGGTGGCAGAAATTACTTATTCTGTAAGTGATAAAATCATCATTATTGATCATACCTTTGTTGACCCATCATTGAGAGGCCAAGGGATTGCAAGTAAACTCGTTGATAGTGTGGTTGAACTTGCTAAAAAAGAAAATAAAAAGATTATCCCTTTATGCCCTTATGCAAAAAAACTGTTTGAAAATAGTGAAGCCTATCAAAAGATCTGGTATCGTTGAGTTTTAATTGGTGCCTATATAAAGGAAAAATTGAAGCCTTGAAGATTGTTCTAAACTGATTGAAAAAGAATTAATTTAATAAAAATAGTTTCGTAAGTACCTGTTTATTTTTTTGAAGTTCAAATCATTTTTTCATATTGATATCACATGTTAGAATAATACTATAGATAGGTAATTAGTTTACCAAGAAAGGATGATATTATTATGAAAATAGGATTTATCGTAGGTAGTTTAAGAAAAGGATCAGTTTCTAAAAAAATAGCAGAGACACTTAAAGGTTTATTTCCTGCTGGGCATGATTTAGAACTTATAGAAATTGGTGATTTACCAATTTATAATGAAGATTTAGATAACGGGAACTTAGCTTTACCAAAAGCATATACCACCTTTAGAAACAAAATGAAGACTGTAGACGCAATTGTGTTTGTGACACCAGAGTATAACCGCTCAGTGCCAGCTGCACTTAAGAATGCATTAGACGTGGGTTCACGTCCATATGGTTCAAGTGTATGGGGTGGTAAACCAGCATTAGTAGTGAGTCAATCACCTTCTAATTTAAGTGGATTTGGCGCAAACCATCACTTACGTCAAACATTGGTATTTTTGGATGTTTATCCACTTCAACAACCTGAAGTTTATCTAGCGAATTCATTTGGTTTATTTGATGAAAATGGAAAGATGAACAATGAAGGGACTTTAAAGTTCTTACAATCGGTTGTGGACGCATTCCTTGTTCATATAAAGCGTTTTAAATAATCAAATAGTTATCAACTAAACGGATAGTGCAAGTTTTGCACTTTCTTTTTTTTCTTATTTAGATAAAAAGTCATAAAAGTTTAAACGATGTAACAACATCATTATAATGACAATTAGATGGATTAAAGAGAGGATTTAATAGATGAATGAATATTTAGTTATACTCTATTATCACTACACAAAATTAAATGAACTAGAAACATTTAGAGACATTCACCAGGAATTTTGTGATAGACATAATTTATTAGGTAGAATTTATGTTGCTAGTGAAGGTATTAACGGAACATTATCAGGTTTAAAGGATGATGTTTTAGCTTATATGGAATACTTAAAAAACGATCAAAGGTTTGAAGAAATTGTTTTTAAGGTTGATGAGGCCGATAAACATGCGTTTAAGAAGATGCATGTTCGAGTCAAAAATGAACTGGTTAATTTAAGTTTAGAAACAGACATTAACCCTAAAAAACTCACGGGTGAATATGTAGAACCACGTGATTTTTACCTACGGATGCAGGACCCTCACACAATTGTTTTAGATGCGAGAAATGATTATGAACATCAAATCGGTCATTTTCGCGGTGCCATTAGACCCAATATTAGAAACTTTCGAGAGTTACCAGATTGGATAAAAGAAAATGAATCTTTATTAAAGGATAAAAAGATTTTAACTTATTGCACCGGGGGAATTCGATGTGAGAAACTATCTGGTTGGTTAAAAGCGGAAGGCTATAATGATGTCGGTCAACTTAAAGGTGGGATAATCACATACGGAAAAGATGAGGTTGCTCAAGGTCAACTTTGGGACGGACAATGTTATGTTTTTGATGAACGCTTAAAGGTAAATATTAATAGAGTTGAATCTGTTGTCGTAGGACGTGATCACTTTGATGGAACACCTTGTGAAAGACAAATAAACTGTGCCAATCCCGAATGTAATAAACAAATCCTAGTTTCACAAGAAAATGAGGATAAATATTTAGGGGGATGTTCAATTGAATGTAGTCGACATCCCCGAAATAGATATGTTGCCTTACATAAATTAACCAGCAAAGAAACCGAAAAAAGAATAAAATATTGACATAAATTGTTTTCTTTGAGTGTCTGAAAGGATTATGATAGTAGTTGGTTTAAAGACTTTTAGAAAATTTAAAGAGCTTAACTAAAAGAATTTCGTTTATAATACTTGTTAGGCACTTTATTTAATAAGATGATGGCTGTATTATTAGGCATTATAGTTTCGTTAATTATAAATTAAGGACACTAAAATAACATCTTGATTGAATGTCTAATTTGGATTAATTAATAGAATTTGAACAAGATTTACACAATATAATAAGTTATAAGAAAAATTATGTGATTGAAATGTTTAAGTAGCCCATAATTTTTCTTTTTTTGTTTATTTAATTGTTTATAGGCGTTAATAGTGGTATTTTTAGAACATGTACTTTTTGTAAAAACGTCTTAGGATGCTGTTTTATAAACAAAGAAAAAAAATAATTATAAATAAATGAGGAATTATTATGACCATAAAAGAACTTCAAAGCTTAATTAAAGAAATAGAAAACTCTCCCTTAATGACACTTGAGTTAGAAACTGAAGATTTTAAGCTAAAGTTATCTAAAAATAAACATGAACCGATTGAGGTTATTTCACCACAGCCAGTTCAAGTGATTGAAAGATCTATACCAACTGAAACACCACTATTGAAAAATGAAGCAGTGTTAGTTATTAAATCACCCTTAGTTGGGACATTTTATGCTTCACCGACCATTAATGGAAATCCTTATGTTGAAGTGGGGCAACCGGTTAAAAAAGGACAAGTTGTTTGTATCATTGAAGCGATGAAGATAATGAATGAGATTACTTCGCCTTATGATGGTGTTTTAAAAGAAGTTTTAATTAAAAATGGTGATGTTGTTGGTTATGACGATAGCATCATGGTTATTGAATAAAATGAAAAACAAAATCTTAATCGCAAATCGTGGGGAAATAGCCGTTCGAATTATTAGAGCCGCTAAAGAACTAGGGATTGAAACAGTCAGTGTTTATTCAAAAGCGGATCAAGATGCGCTTCATGTTAAACTAGCTGATGAGGCTATTTGTATTGGTAGTGAACGCAGTAAAGAATCATATTTAAATATGAAAAATGTTTTGTCAGCTGCGATAGCAACCGGATGTAATAGTATTCACCCTGGGTATGGGTTTTTAAGTGAAAATGCTGATTTTGTAGAAATGGTTGAAAGCTGTCAAATTAAATTTATTGGACCTCGATCAGAAACAATTAGACAAATTGGTGATAAAGTAACCGCCAGAACAATCGCCCAAAAAGCAGGCGTCCCTGTGGTTGAAGGTAGTGAAGGTGTCATTGATTCGATTAAAGAGGCGGTTAAAATAGCTAAAAGAATCGGGTATCCTGTCATGATTAAAGCCTCTTCGGGTGGAGGCGGTAAGGGAATATCGATTGTCTATAACAACGATGAACTAGAACAATCGTTTGAAAAAACACAACTTGAAGCAATGAGTTCATTTGGTGATAAATCTTTATATATTGAAAAGTATATTGAATCACCCAAACACATCGAAATTCAAATCTTAGCCGATACATTTGGTCATGTGGTTCACTTATTTGAACGTGACTGTTCCGTTCAAAGAAGAAACCAAAAGATGATTGAAGAAGCACCCTCACCAGTCCTAAACGCGACTTTAAGAAGAAAAATTGGCCAGAGTGCAGTAAAACTAGCAAAATCAATCAAATATGAGGGTGCTGGAACGATGGAATTCTTAGTCGATTCAAAGGGGGATTATTACTTCATTGAAATGAACACAAGAATTCAAGTTGAACATCCGGTAACCGAGATGATTACGGGAATTGATTTATTAAAAGAACAAATCAGTATTGCTTATGGGAAACCGATTAGCTTTAAACAACAAAATATAAAGATTCTAGGCCATTCTATTGAATGTCGTATTAACGCAGAAGATCCCTTAAAAGGATTTATTCCTACACCAGGAAAGATTACTAATATTATTTTCCCAGGCGGTAATGGTGTAAGAATTGACACCCATATTTATCCGGGTTATATTGTTCCTATTTATTATGATTCAATGTTAGCGAAATTGATCGTCGTTGCCAAAACCAGAAAAGAAGCGATTAAAAAAATGCGTGTTGCTCTAGAAGGCTTTATGATTGAAGGTATTGAGACCAATATTGAATACCAATACATGATTATGCATGAAATGGAATTCATTAAAGGTACTTATGATACCAGTTTTATTAATCGATTTAATAAGCGATTGGAGGAAAGAAATCGTGAATGATTTTATTACACAAAGAAAAGACAAATTAAGACAATTCAAAGAATTGATTTCCAAAAAAGAATCGACTAAACCAATTGATATCCCAGAAGGGTTATTTTTAAAGTGCGAAGGTTGTGGGGAAGTTATCTACGAAAAAGAATTGGAGCTTAACCATAATGTCTGTCCAATTTGTGATTATCATTTTAGAATTGATGCGAATAAAAGGATTAAACTGATTACAGATAAAAACACGTTTAAGCCTTATTTTAATGACATTTCATCTTTAAACCCATTAGCTATGCCTGATTACAACCAAAAACTAGAAGTTGCGAAAACAAACACTAAACTGAATGAGGCATTTTTTTGTGGAATTGCCCATATTGAAGGAAATCCATGTGCCATCGGTGTCTTAGATAGTTCATTTATAATGGGATCAATGGGGAGTGCTGTTGGAGAAAAGGTGACGAGGCTCATTGAACTCTCAATTGACAAAAAGTTACCTCTAGTTATTTTTACGGCTTCAGGCGGTGCTAGAATGCAAGAAGGCATATTATCTTTATTGCAGATGGCTAAAACCAGTGGTGCATTGTATTACCACAATCAACAAGGTTTACTCTATATTAGTGTCCTAACCAACCCAACCACAGGTGGGGTTGCGGCAAGTTTTGCTTCATTGGGCGATATTAATATTGCAGAAAAATCCTCTTTAATTGGATTTGCAGGACCGCGTGTGATTAAACAAACAATTAATCAAGATTTACCACCCCATTTTCAAACCGCTGAATTTCAACTCGATAAAGGTCAAGTTGATCTAGTGGTTAAAAGAACGGATTTAAAACAGACCATTGGGTCCTTGCTTAAAATGCATCGGGGTCATAGCCATGCGTGATGCTTGGGAAATCGTAAAACTCGCCAGACATCCTAAAAGACCAACCAGTCAAGATTTGATTGGTTATCTATTTGAAGATTTTATTGAGCTTAAAGGGGACCGATTATATCGAGATGACGCTTCGATTATCGGTGGAATTGGTACTATAGATGGTTATTCTATCACCGTGATTGCGGAAGAAAAAGGAACCGATACAAACTCAAAGATTCAAAGAAACTTTGGAATGCCCCATCCAGAAGGTTACCGTAAGGCGATTCGGTTAATGAAACAAGCGGAAAAGTTTAATAGACCCATTTTAACAATCATTGATACGCCAGGGGCTTACCCTGGTATTGGAGCCGAAGAGCGTGGTCAAGCTCAAGCGATTGCTTATAACCTTTATGCAATGATGGGGCTTAAAACACCCATTCTCTGTGTGGTTTTAAGTGAAGGTGGTTCAGGTGGAGCGCTAGCGATTGGTGTTGGCGATAAAGTGTTCATGTTTGAAAATAGTATCTTTGCGATATTATCTCCAGAAGGGTTCGCATCAATACTCTATAAAGATTCGAGTCTTGCCAGTCAAGCAGCCAGTTTAATGAAATTAACGGCATTTGATTTAAAAGAATTAAATGTCATCGATGACATCATTTTTGAAGGTACTGGCTTACATGAAGATAAGATAGTTGGCTATAAAAACTTAAAAAAAATATTAAAAAGTACGATTAAAACGTTATCTAAAATACCAATCGATGAACTGTTGAAAAACAGATATGAAAGATATCGACAGATAGGTATTTATCGAGAAGGAGTAGAAGATGAATCAACGGTTTAAAATAATAGGGTCGGGCAAATATGTACCAAAGACAATTATTACGAATGAAGAACTAGAAAAAATGGTTGACACAGCCAATGATTGGATTGTTAGCCGAACCGGAATTAAAGAGAGAAGAAAAGCGGTTGATGAAAGCTGTAGTGATATGGCTTATTATGCTTCTATAGAAGCGATTAAGAATGCCAATATTCAACCTGATGAGATTGATTTAATCGTGGTTGCGACAATAACAGGTGAACAAAAGACACCTTCAGTCGCAAACATGGTTCAAGGTAAACTTGGAATTACGGCACCCGTGATGAGTTTTGATATTAACGCAGCCTGTACTGGGTTTGTTTATGGATTAGAGATTGCTTCAAGCATGCTAGATGGTAAAAGATTTAAGACGGCCTTAGTGATTGGGTGTGATAAGTTGACTGATATAACGGATTACACCGATAGAAATACCTGTGTCTTGTTTGGCGATGGTGCGGGTGCTGTCGTGATTGAATCTGATGAAACGGTTAAACCAGCTTATTTTTATAATGGGGCTAAACCGGATACCAATAATACTTTATCGGTTAGAAAGTATATTGAGATGGAAGGTAAGAAAGTTTATGTATTTGCAGTAGATATCATTCAAAAAAGTATCAATGAAGTCTTAAAACTAGCCAATCTTACTTTAAACGATATTGACAACATTATTCCTCACCAAGCCAATGAACGAATCATTCAATCGGTGGCTAAATCACTCAATATCCCAATGCATAAATTTAGTATGAATATTGAATCTTATGGTAATACGAGTGCGGCCAGTATTCCCTTATTATTAGCTGAATATATTGCCAGTGGTCATAAAAATGAGACCATCTTGTTAGTTGGTTTTGGTGGTGGATTTACCTATGGGGGAGCCATCTTATATATATAAAAGGAGAACATATGAAAAATATTAATGAATTATTAGGGACTAAATACCCTGTTATTCAAGGTGGAATGGCAAATATTGCCACCGCTGAACTCGCTTCAGCTGTATCGAATGCTGGTGGATTAGGCTTGATTGGTTCAGGCGGTAATGACGCTAACTGGGTAAAAAATGAAATTAGAAAATGTCGAGAATTAACTAAGAATCCATTTGGGGTAAATATTATGTTGATGAGCCCTCACGCAAAAGATATCGCCCAAGTGGTGATTGATGAAGGGGTCCAAGTGGTTACCACAGGCGCAGGATCACCGGCGATTTATATTCCTAAATGGAAAGAAGCAGGCATTATTGTGATCCCTGTTGTTCCAAGTGTTGCTTTAGGATTAAGAATGGAAAGAGCTGGAGCGGATGCGATTGTTGCGGAGGGTACTGAAGCAGGGGGCCATATTGGTGAACTGACCACCATGGCAATGATACCTCAAATGGCAGATGCACTAACCATTCCTGTAATTGCGGCAGGGGGTATTGGTGATAAAAGAGGGGTCTTGGCGGCTTTTTCACTCGGGGCTAAAGGGGTTCAAATCGGTACTGTCTTACTAGCTACCAAAGAGTGTCCAATCCATGAAAATTATAAAAAAGTGGTTGTTGAAGCAAAAGATACTGGCACAGTGGTTACCGGAAGAGGCACTGGGGCACCAGTTAGAGTGATTAAGAATAAAATGGCGGTTGAATACTTAAGACTCACTGAACTAAAAACGCCTTTAGAAGAACTTGAAAAATTAACGTTAGGTTCTTTAAAAAAAGCTGTTTTAGAGGGTGATATTGATAATGGATCATTTATGGCGGGTCAAATAGCTGGATTGGTTCATGACATAAAAACGGTTAAACAAGTCCTTGAAGATTTATTTGATGAGGTTAATGACTATAAAAATAAGTTAGAGGTTATGTAATGGCTAAATTAGGGTTATTATTTTCTGGTCAAGGGTCACAATTTCAAGGGATGAGTCTTGATTTTCCTCAAGCCGCCCAATTTTATGACAAGATTCAAACACTCACTTCACTAGATTTAAAGACAGTAATTCAAACAGGTATTCATTTAAATGAAACAAAATATACCCAATTAGCCGTATTCGCACATTCACTACTTGCCTATCAACAAATAAAACATCTGAACCCAACTATTAGTGGTTTATTAGGTTTCTCTTTAGGTGAATATAGTGCTTTATGTGCTGCTAGTGTGTTTGAGATGGATCAAGCCATTCAACTTGTTTATAACCGTGCCCTTTATATGGATGAAGCGGCTAATAAAGAAGAGGGTGTGATGGCTGCCGTACTCGGTTTAGATGAAAAAACCATCCAAAATAGGTTAGAAATGGTCTTAACAGGTAAGATGTATATTGCCAATCTAAATGCGCCTAACCAAATTGTGATTAGTGGTGAAAAAAAAGCTTTAGAAGAAACCATAAATCTATTCAAAGCAGCTGGTGCGAAAAGGATTATCCCATTAAATGTTAGTGGGGCATTTCATAGTCCATTAATGAATGAGGCTAGTCATAAATTAAAAAGTTATTTAGAAGAGGTTAGGTTTAACTATCCTAGCTATGATATTTATATGAATGTTACAGGGCGGAAGTTAAACTATAAAGAATTAAAAGATTTAATGGTTAACCAAGTTGTTAGTTCCGTACGTTTTGTTGAGTCGTTGGACATGATGATTAAAGATGGTTTTACTCATTTTATTGAACTTGGACCTGGGAATGTGCTTACAAATTTAGTCAAAAAACAAACGAATTTAGAAGTCATAAGCTTTCAAAGTATGACACAATTTGATGATGTGAAAGGATGGTTAAAATTAAATGGATTTATCGAATAAAGTGGCGATAGTTACAGGTGGCGCCTCTGGGATTGGTTATCATATCTCATTAACACTTGCCAAAAATGGTGCTACAGTTGTTATTAACTATAATAGAAGTGCAGAAAAAGCCAATCAGTTAGTCAAAGAAATTAATAGTTTTGGAGGAAATGCCTTAGCGATTCAAGCTGATGTTTCAAAATATGCAGATGCACAAAAACTCGTTGATGAAACGGTTGAGACATTTGGAACGATAAACATTTTAGTGAATAATGCCGGAATTACGGCAGATAATTTAATATTAAGAATGACAGAAGAACAGTTTGATTCTGTTGTTAATACCAACTTAAAAGGGGTTTGGAATATGATTAAAGCTGCATCAAAAACAATTTTAAAATCTGGATATGGCAGAATCATTAATATTTCAAGTGTATCAGGTGTTTTAGGGAATGCTGGACAGTCCAATTATAGTGCTGCTAAAGCCGGTGTATTAGGTTTAACCAAATCCATTGCTAAAGAGTTTGCCAGTCGAGGTGTGACTGTCAATGCAGTTGCCCCTGGGTTTATTGAATCCGATATGACAGATAAATTGAATGATACTCAAAAAGAAGCCTGGTTATCCATGATCCCGCTCGGTCGCTTTGGAACCAAACAAGAAATAGCGGATGTGGTATGTTTCTTAGCATGTCCATTAGGGGCTTATATAACCGGCCATACCTTATCGGTAGATGGCGGCTTAGTGATGTAGGTAACCTTATGAAAAGAAGAGTAGTTGTCACAGGGATGGGTTTAGTATGCCCACTTGGTAATACAGTAGATGAATCATTTTCTAACCTGATCAATGGCGTTAATGGCATTGATAAAATTACTTTAGAAGAGGTTGAAGGTTGGAAAGTTCAAATCGCTGGTGCAGTTAAAAATTTAAATTTTGAAGATTATTTAGATAAGAAAGAAATTAAAAGAAGTGATCGCGTCGTTAATCTTGCGATGGTCGCTATGATTGAAGCCGTCAATCAATCTAATTTAATGGATGAACGTATCAACCGTAAACGATTAGGTTTGTTTATTGGCAGTGGGATTGGTGGTTTAAAAACGATTGAAGAAGAAGTGTCTACGTTTGCGATACGTGGTCAGGATAGAATGTCACCATTTTTTATTCCTAACAGCATCATTAATTTAATTGGTGGGAAAATTGGGATTAAGTATCAAATTTATGGACCCAATTTACCGCAAGTCACGGCTTGTAGTGCGGCCACAAATTCGATTGGAGAAGCTTTTAGATACATTAGAGATGGGTATTTAGAGATGGCTGTTGCTGGAGGATCTGAAGCGCCCATCAATGGGATAGGGGTCGGTGGATTTGCCAGCATGAGAGCCTTAAACACGTCTAATGATATAAATAGAGCATCAATACCGTTTGATCAAGAAAGAAGTGGATTTGTCATTGCTGAAGGTGCAGGCATATTAGTGTTAGAAGAATATGAACATGCGAAAAAAAGAGGTGTAAATATACTTGCTGAGATAGTTGGCTATGGGACTACTTCAGATGCTTTTCACATTACCTCACCTGATGAAAGTGCCAACGGGATTAGAAATTGTATTTTAGAAGCATTAGAAGATGCCAAAATAACCAAAAAAGACCTAGGCTATATTAATGCGCACGGCACCTCTACACAATTAAATGATAAGTATGAAACCTTAGGGATTAAAAAAGCTTTAGGTGAAGATGCTTATAGAATAAATATTTCATCCACTAAATCAATGACTGGACATGCTTTAGGCGCTGCTGGAGCAATTGAATCGATTGCGGTGATAGAATCCTTAAGAAAAGGAATTATCCCACCAACCATTAACCATCAAGTTGACGATCCGGATTGTGATCTAAACTATACATTTAATCATGCGGTTAAAAGAGATATCGAATATGGGATGAATATTAATCTTGGTTTTGGAGGCCAAAATGCGGCCCTTATTTTTAAGAAGGTGAAACAGTGAAATTAGATGTTAAAAAAATATTACCTCATCGAGAACCATTTTTGTTTGTGGATGAAATTATTGAAGTAAAGCCTTTAAAGCATGCTATTGGTAAGAAGTACATTGTGCCTGAACTTGATTTTTTTAGAGGTCATTTTCCGGAACAAAAAGTAATGCCAGGTGTTTTAATTATTGAAGCGATGGCACAAGTTGGTGCGATTGCTTTATTAAGTCATCCGGATTATCAAGGAAAACTGGCTTATTTTACAGGGATAGAAAAAGCAAAGTTTAGAAAAATGGTATTACCAGGAGATACTTTAGTTATTCACTGTGAATTAACTAAGGTAAGAGGCAATTTTGGGTTTGGGAATGGGCAAGCTTATGTGAATGATGAACTTGTTTGTGAAGCAAAAATATCTTTCGCGGTAAATTAATGATTAAAACAGATCTATACTTTAAAACACTTCCGAGTACATCCGACTATCTTAAGGATAACTATCAAGATTTGCCATCCTTTACTTTTGTTCAAGCAGGCTATCAAACAGGTGGTCGTGGTCAGTTTGAGAGAAGATGGTGCTCGAATGAAAACGAAAACTTATTGTTTTCCTTTTTGATTAAGAATATCGAAATTTATCAATTGGATTATATTAAAAAAACGGTGTTATTTTCAATTATTGAAGTATTAGAAAATTATCAGGTTCATGCGACCTATAAACCGCCTAATGATATTTATGTGAGTGGCAAAAAAATATGTGGCATTCTCATTGAAAATTTAACGGAGTTTAATAATTGTTTATATGTTGTTATCGGGATTGGTTTAAATGTTAACCAAACAGTGTTTGAAGGCTTTCAAGCCACTTCACTAAAACAAGAAACAGGATTCAAAGTAGAAGTATCTAGTATCTATACTACTTTAACCCATCAATTGTATGAAAGGATTAGAAAATAATATGATTCTTAAAGATTATATAAAAGTCAGCATCGCTGTGGCAATATTAGCGGTATCAGTTTATTTGATACCGCCACTTACTTTACCATTTTCGAGCGTCCCTTTTACCTTACAAACACTAATGGTTGTTTTAATTGCTTATTTGTATAAACCGACTCAAGCATTTATAGCCATTACACTGTATTTATTTTTAGGGGCAATCGGTTTACCGATATTTTCGGGCGGTCAAGGTGGATTTGATAAGTTAGTTGGCCCAACGGGTGGATTTTTAGTTTTATTCCCTTTTATCACTTATTTTATCGCCTTTTTTAAAACCAAAGACAATCATTTTATCAATTTATCGGTTGGTTTAGGATTTGGTATTGCTATCTTATACTTATTGGCGACTTTATGGTTATCTTACAGTATTAATATTAGTTATTTGGCAGCCTTAACGATGATGTTACCCTTTATACCGTTTGATATCATTAAGGTATTTCTTGCCTATAGTATCTATCAAAGATTACCAGAAGATATAATTTATCCATTAAAAGAAACAATCCATTACTAGTAAAAAATGCCTTTTGGCATTTTTTTATTCATGATATTCAGTATTAATTAGTATAAGATTGAACAGTTATTTTATTTTTGTTTTCAATTAACTTATTTTAAATAAATGTGATATCTTAGTTTAATTGTAAATTAAGGGGTTATTTGTTAAAATTAAAGTATGAAAACACAAATTCCTAAGACCATTCACTATATTTGGTTGGGTGGTAATGAAAAAACTGAATTAATTTTACGTTGTATCAAATCCTGGAGTGAAACCAATCCTGATTTTGAGATTATCGAATGGAATGAAATGAACTATGATACAACCAAACACCCTCAAATCAAACGTGCCCTCGAAGCGAAAAATTATGCCTATGCTTCAGATATTATGCGTGTCGATATTTTAAATGAATATGGTGGGGTTTATCTAGATACAGACATGGAGTTAATTAAACCACTGGGTAAGATTATTAATAGGGACATTTGCTTATCATACGAATCTAAATACTGGTTTGGTACAGCCATAATTGCTGGGGTTAGAAACCACCCAATGTTTGAGTTTATATTAAAACGTTATGACCATGAAAAAGAAATTAATTTTAAAACAAACTACTTAACGGTTCATTCATTTACAGCTTATATGCGTTATGTTTATAACTTTAAACCAAACAATAAACTAACCGCCATTGATAATATCGTTTTATTGCCTAAAGACTATTTTTATCCAATCGATTATATGAGTTTTAAAAAGAAGATTACCGATAACACCATCGGGATTCATCATTATGGGGGATCTTGGCATAATTTAAAACAACAAAAAGGTTACCGATTTTCATCTCGAGTTAAGAAAATTATCGGGGCGAAATTGTTTTTAATATTCGAGAAACTATTCGCCTATACGACTTATCGAAAACTAAAAAAAGAATTTGATCAAATAAGGAAGGACTCCAATGGATAATATTATTGAAGTAAAAAACTTAGTTAAATATTATGGTGATTTATGCGCCGTTAATAACATCTCTTTTAATGTTAAAAGAGGTGGGATGTTTTCTTTTTTAGGCGTCAATGGGGCTGGTAAGTCAACGACCATAAATATTTTATGTCAAGTCTTAAAAAAGACCCATGGAGCGGTATTTATTGATAAGCTTGATATTGAATATCACAGTTTAGAAGTTAAAAGTAAAATCGGTATTGTCTTTCAAAATACAGTATTAGATGATGAGTTAACGGTGAAACAAAACCTTCTTTCAAGGGCAAGTTTATACAATTTGAATAAAAAAGAAATCGATAATAAATTAGCCTATTTGGTTGAAGTTTTAGACTTGAAAGACATCTTTGACAGACAGTTTAAAAATTTATCAGGGGGTCAAAGAAGAAAAGTTGATCTGACACGGGCTTTGATTCATTCGCCGGAAATCTTATTTTTGGATGAACCTACCACGGGACTTGACCCACAAAATAGAGTTGATTTTTGGGCGATGATTCACAAGTTAATGAAAGAAAACAATCTTACGGTCTTTTTAACAACCCATTATATGGAAGAAGTAAGTGATTCTAATTATGTGGTAATTATTGATGAAGGTAATATAGTAGGCGAAGGTAGTCCTAGCGAGTTGAAAGATAAATATGCCACAGACATTCTAAAAGTATATACGAAAAGAAGTAAAGAGGTAAATGGAATTCTTGATTCTTTGGCTAGAAAATATACGTACGTGGTAGATCATTATGAAATTCAAGTCGAATCTTCAAATGACGCGATGAAATTAATTAATGCACACCCTAATATATTTAGTAATTTTGAAGTGATAAAGGGGAATATGGATCAAGTATTTTTAAATATTACGGGTAAAACCTTAAAGGAGCATATATGAAACCTATATTAGGCTTTAAAGACAAGCTCTACCAAATAACTCAACTTACTAAAAGAAACTTATTAATCTTTTTAAAGAATCCGACCTCAATCTTTTTTTCTTTAATCACACCCGTGTTAATCCTTGTTATATTCATCTTTCTATTTGATGATAATGTATTAGAAACTGCCATTCAATTAATCGATATAGAAGTTAGTGTTGAGGAAATTAAAGTAATCAGTAGTGGCTGGATGGTATCAGGTATTATTGGTATATCGGTATTAACAGTCGGTTTAAACAGTATGTTTATTCAAATTAAAGATAAAGAAAAGCACACCATTAATGATTACGTTGCGAGTCCTGTTAAACTTGTTTATGTAACATTATCTTATTTCATGTCTGCGTTCATCTTAACATTTATGATTTGTTTGGTATTTTTAACAATCGGATTAGTTTATCTATCGGTATCAACGGGTGTTATTTTTTCGTTTATGACGATACTAGAGTTGTTACTAATCTTGTTATTATCAACTTTATCAGGGATAATTATTCTAATGGTTATTACTTCGTTTTTTAAAAAGACTTCAACTGCCAGCAGTTTTACCGGTGTTTTTTCCGCTTTGATTGGGTTTTTAATTGGAGCTTACTTACCAATTGGCTTGTTACCAAAAGGCTTACAAAATATGGCTAATTTAATTCCTGGGAGTCATTCAACTGGTTTATTTCGGAATGTGATTGTCAATGAAATGATAGAAAAGCTAAATTTGACTAATATAGAAGGTCTAGCAACCCTAAAACAAAGTTTTGGGATTGATTTAGTGCTGTTTAACCAACCTTTAACCAAAGGCATTATGTATGGATACTTAGGAATATCTATGATCGTGTTTTTTATCATTTACTTAGCTATAGAGTATGTGAAAACGAAACAAAAATGGATAAAAAAATAAGCAGGAGAGAGAGGTTCCTGCTTATTTTTTTTATTTAAGTTCCAAATATTTCTTTTCTGGAATTTTTTTAGTTTCTCTTGGTACTTCAAGATGTAAAATACCTTTATCGAATGATCCCTTAATAGCATCAATCTCAACGTCACCTACATAATAGCTACGTTTCATTGATCCATAGTAGCGTTCTCTTCTTAAAAACTTATCGTTGTTATCTTTTTCATCATTTTCGATTTTCTTTTCCGCTTCGATTAAGAGATAACCATCTTCAATACTTACTTTGATGTCGTCTTTATCATATCCAGGTAATTCAACAGCTAACCGATAACTATTTTCAGTTTCAGTAATATCTGTTTTCATCAAAGTATTTCCCGTGTTAGGGGTAACCATTCTAAAATCATTAAAGAAATCATCAAAGAAACTTCTATTCTTTCTGTATAAACTCAACATAAATTATCACTCCTTTTCTTAGCCTCAAAATTTACATCTATCTTGAGTTCATCTATACTATAACAAATATTATTGGCACTGTCAAGTATTAAGTGCCAAAAAAACAAAAAAATCACATATTTTATTTAAAATAGTAATTAATCATCGTGAGCGTAAGTCATTAGATTAATGATTCTCTAAGTTGAAAATTAAGTACATATTTATTAAGAACTACTTTTAGTCATAGAGTTATATTTTTTACTGATTTGTAGTACAAAAATGTTAAATAATGAAAAACGCTTGTTAAAGTAGAAAAATCTTTAAATATTAATTTCTTATTTATGTAATTATGATATAATTAGACCAAATTATTAGTATAAAAGGATACCATGAAAAGACAAAAAGAAGTTAAAAAGAGACATTATATAATCACGAGATTAGTTCGACCATTTGTTGGGCTTTATTTTAAGATCGTTTATCGATTGAAAATAAATGTCCCACGTGTTCATAAAAAAGATGGACCTTTTATCGTACTAGCAAATCATACAGTTAATCCTGATCCAATTATTATGGGGCTATCATTTCCTTTTCATTTATATTATATTGCCTCTGAACAAATCTTTAATTTAGGTTTGTTATCGCATTTGTTAAACTATGCAGTTAACCCGATAAGAAAATCTAAATCGGTTTCTGATATTAACACCATCAGAAAGATAAAAAGAATCGTAGAAGAAGGCGGTAGTATTGGAATATTCCCAGAAGGTAATACCACTTATGATGGGATTACGGCAACTATTCATCCCTCTACCGCAAAATTAATCAAGATGATTAAATTGCCTGTATTAATTTTAAATACAAAAGGATTATATCTAACCTATCCGAGATGGGCTGTTTTTAGAAAAAAAGGTAAAAGCGAGATTTATTTAAAAAAACGTCTTGAAGTAAGCGATTATGAAAATTTAACTGATGATGAACTTTATAAGGTGTTGATTGAGAATTTGCATGTTGACGCGATTAAAGATCAAGAAACATCAAATGTTTTATTTAAAGGAAAAAATATGGCTGAAGGTTTACAAAGAATGGTTTTTATAGATTTAGATAAAAAAATCCCCTTTGTAACCTACACAACAGGCAATTCGCTTAAAAGTACAATGAGTGATTTTGAATTAATTTATCAAACTAATGGCAAACTACTAACCAAAGCGGGTAAAGAGGTAACTTTGCATGAAATAAATAATGAAGTAAAAAGTGCCTATTATGCCTATTATCAAAGTTCACCATTACAGCATTTGTTTGTGGAAAATGTTGAAATGATTGATTCATTACCCACAAAAAAAATATCACTTGGAAAAGTAGAACTGAACTTAAGAAAAGATTCATTTTATTTTATCGGTAAGGATGGACCGGTTAACTGGCATTTTGATGATATATCCAATATTGCCATTCAGGGAAAAAGACAAATTATTATTTATATGGCAAACAAGACTTATTTAGTTAGATTAGAATTAGCTTCCAGTCCATATAAATACTTACTAACATATCAAATTTACAACTATATAAAATTTGGAGGAGCAAATATCGATGAACACCTTTCAAAACTCGGCCTTTGAGTCATGGGCACTAATTATTGGGTTTGCAGCAGTAGCACTAATGATGATGTTTGGAAATATTATCAGAAGAAAAGTAAAGTTTTTTAGAAACTTATTATTTCCAACAGCAATCATTGCCGGCTTTTTAGGTTTAGGATTTAAATATTTGGTCTATTATCTACCAGAAATAATCAATTTATTCAATGAGGGCTATACTAGTAGTTTTACTGAAGGTATTAAGCCACTCGTGGTAGATTTTAACTGGTTTTTGCAAGGGATAACTTACCATGCATTGGCTTTAGGGTTTATTGCGATGGGATTAAAAACAGTCAAAGATACTAAAACCAGTAAAATTAAAGGCAAACCCTTTAAGTCTGGTTTACTGATTGTTAATACTTATTTATTACAAGGAATCGTTGGTTTGACTATTACCATTGGTTTAGCATTTGTTTTTGATTCTTTAGTCCCTTATGCCGGTTTACTATTGCCGATGGGTTTTGGACAAGGACCTGGCCAAGCTAATAATATTGGATCTATTTTTGAGACTCAAGGCTTTATTGGCGGGCAATCCTACGGACTTACCCTAGCAACAATAGGATTTGTTTGGGCTTCTCTTGGTGGTATTTATTATATTAATAAGCGTGCTAAAGAAGGTAAACTTACTAGAGTAGGCGAAGCTAAAAAAACAGTTGTCACAAGTGCAGAAGTAGAATCTTCTGAGGAGATTCCTGTATCTGAGGCAATTGATAAAATGAGTGTTCAAATTATCTTTATTATAGTGACATACGCACTTGCCTATCTATTTATGTTATTGATTACTAAACTTATTGGAAGTGGTAGTGATTTTGCCAATAGTATGACCAGTTTAATTTGGGGTTTCAACTTTATATTTGCCATGTTGTTTGCGATTATTTTTAAACAAGGATTAAAGTTTGTTGTCAAGAAACGCTGGATGAAACGTAAATATACCAACGAATATATGTTAAATAGAATTTCAGGCGTCTTATTTGATTTTATGGTTTGTGCCTCATTAATGAGTATTAATGTTGAAATTCTAGCTAACCCTGGTTTATTAATTTCTCTATTAATTGTTACTACAGTAGGTGGCTTTGTGACTTATTTCTATTTGTTATATACGACAAAAGAAATTTATCCAGAATACCAACATGAAGCTTTTGCAACCATGTATGGGAACTTGACTGGAACAGCCCCTAATGGGATTGCCTTGTTAAGAGAAATTGATCCTAACTTTGAATCACCAGCTGCGGATGATTTAGTGACTGGTTCATCAACAGCCGTTATGTTTGGTGCGCCATTATTACTAATTACCGCCATAATTTACTTACCTCAGTGGTATTACTTATGGGGCTCATTTTTAGTTTTAATTATTTTCTTTGTTATTTTTAATTACTTTATGTTAAGAAAGCCTAAAAAAACGGATGTTTAAAATATAAGCTAATTATTAAGTAATCACGTATTGATTTTACAGTAATTGACAAATAAACAAATAAACTGTAGAATAATACCGTTATAAAGTGGAGGAATTAATTAGAAATGGAAGATTTTCCAAGTTATAGGTGTGCCAAGAAATATATGTTTCAACAAGGTAACGTCATATGGTAGTAAATATTATCTTAATCATTGTGCTAATATTAATTAATGGTGTGTTTGCTGCTAGCGAGTCAGCACTGGTCGCTATCAATCATAATAGATTAAGAGATGATGTTGAAAAAGCGAACAAACGAGCGATAAAAACGAGTAAATTTGTACATAATCCAACTAACTTTTTATCTACAATTCAAATAGGTATTACATTTATTGGGTTTATTAACGCGATTATCGTTAGTGATGCGTTTACTGACAAGATTGTTAATTATTTCGTAACAGTTATTACGATTGAACCATCCGTTTTGAGACCTATTGTGACGGTATTATTGACTTTAATATTAACTTATTTCCAGGTGGTGTTAGGAGAACTTGTACCAAAACGTATTGCGATGCGTTATCCACGTAAAGTTAGTTATATGTTTGTTGGTTTAAATAGCTTCTTGAGTGTAGTCATGAAACCATTGGTTTGGTTACTTACATCAAGCGCCAACCTGATTATTAAAATATTGGGTATTAACGTTGAAGAAGCTGAGGATAGATATAGTGAACAAGAGATTCGATTAATGATCGATGCTGGCAAAAAAACGGGCACTATCGATAATACTGAAAGTGAAATGATTGAAAACATTTTTGAATGGGATGATACCGTTGTATCTGAAATCATGACACATAGAACCGAAATAATAGCAATTAATATTGAATCAACGAAAAATGAAGTTATTAACATTGTTTCTAAAGAAAGATTTACCCGATTTCCAATCTATGAAGATAACATAGACAATATTGTAGGAACGATTCACTCAAAAGATTTACTTGCCTATCTTGATAACATGAATAAACAAGAATTTGATTTAAAGAAATTAGTCAGGAAAGCAATGTTTATTCCTAAACGAAAAATCGTTTCTGAACTGTTTGTGGAAATGAAACAAACTAAACAGCATATTGCGATTGTCATTGATGAGTTTGGTGGAACTGCTGGTATTGTGACTATGGAAGATATCTTAGAACAAATAGTAGGAAATATCTTTGATGAGTATGATGATAACATTGAAGAAATTAAGCATTTAGGTGAAGGCATTTATGAAATCGACGGTTTATCAAGCCTTGAAAATGTGGAAGATATATTAATGATTGATTTACCTTATGACGATTACGATACATTAAGCGGTTTTATGATAGGTAAACTGCAAAGATTACCTAGAAAAGGTGAAAAACCTGAAATTATCTTTAACGGTTATAGTTTTAAAGCAATTGACTTGGATACTAAAGTTATTAATCGTGTCTTAGTTACTAAATTGAATAATAAGAATCTATCAAATGACACACAATAGAAGTTTTATAAGATAAGAGCTAATAAAAATATAAAAAAACCCTTGAATTTATCAAACTAAGGGTTTTTATTTTATTAATTGAGTTATTCTTGATCTCTTTCAGTCAATAAAGGTTCTATTTTTTCGTGTTTATTAAGAAAAACAAAGGCAACTATTGCAACAACAAATGAACCAGCTGCTCCGATTAATAGGTCCAACATCGTATCAAGTAGACCATAATCTTGAGGGTAAAATGTGCTAGTGCTAGGCCATTGATAGCGTTGCATATTTGTCGGATTATTCATCAAATTAAAGGTGATTACATCGGTTAAGAATTCATAGAACTCCCAAAGTACTAATAATGTTATCGAAAATGTAAAGGAAAATAGTACTATGAATAAAGGTGGAATAGATTGATTTTTCTTTTTCGCAACATATCCGCTGTAAATGTAGACACTTTCAAAAGCGACCAGTGCTAAAACGACACCACTAATCATATGAACTAATTTATCATATCCCCTAACAGTTTCATAAAACTCTTGAATGAAACCTAAGACAATTGATGCGAATAAGAAAACTAAAACCAATATTTCAATCCAGTTATTAAATCTAAAATTATATTTTTCTTTTAAATATTTTGGAATGCTCATTAAGGCAATTGCTAAAACAGATAAGAATACGTTATTAACAGCATTATCTCTGGAAGTAATAGATAAGTCCAAAAAGATACCCAGTATCGAAGCAATTAATTCTAAAGCAGCGATAATAACAAATAAATAGTAATAGAAATTTGGATTTTTTAGGAAATTCTTTTTCATCATAATACCTCGCTTGAATGACTATAGAAATAATATCATATTTTCATAATTTTAACAAATATAACCGTATAAATAGTTTATGGATTTAATTAAAATAAACGTAGATGAATTTAGGAATGTTTAACTTAATAGTTATGTTAATTGATAGATGAAAAAAATATAGTTTTGATTACATTCGATGTGTATAAAGACATATATATTTTAAAACGACAAGTTTGATTTTTTTACTTAAAAATAAAAACACAAGAAAAAAAACACCATAGAATGGTGATGGTGATGTTAATTGGCCAGAAGATTATAAAGAATTATTGCTTGATTTAGATGTCCATGAAGCTAATACTCATATTATTATTGGGGAAAATTACCAACATAATGAACTTGCATGGCGAACTTTTTTTCCAGAAGCTATAAGTTGGCTTTTTGACCTTAAATAAATATATTCTTGAAAAATTTAAACAGAGCCAAATCTAGACTGAACCTTGTTTAGCAATGGTAAACTCTAATATTTGAAAGTGAAATGCTTGAAACACAATTATTTTATGATTTATCTAATAAATATAAAGTACTAGGGGTTCTAAAAATAATTGAGCATTTAATGCCTAATTAAGATTTAAATATGATAAATTATAAATAAAGGAGATATCAAAATGAAAACATTTAAAAATATTCCAATTACGTTATCAGGTACTACTCAAAAAGTGGGTAATAAGGCCCCTAATTTTAAAGCTTTAGGACAAGATTTATCTGAAAAACAATTAACTGACTTTACCTCGCCATACATTGTTTTAAATGTTGTTCCATCATTAGACACTGGGGTTTGTGATATGCAAACTAGAACGGTTAACCAAGATTTGGTGAGCCGGGATGATGTATTGGTGATAACAATCTCGAATGACTTACCATTTGCCCAAGCGAGATGGTGTGGGAATGCTGGATTAAATAATGTTATTACTTTATCGGATCATCGAGATTTAGATTTTTCAAATAAATATGGTACAAACATCAAAGAATTCAGACTTCAAGCAAGAAGTGTATTTGTTTTAGACGAAAAAAGAAATATTATTTACCTTGAATACCTTGATGAAATGACACACCATATTAATTATGATAGTCTGATTAACTTTGTGAAACAATTACCAAAAAAATAATTTATTATCTATTTTATTTCTTCTTAAAAAGACAACTTTTCCGCGAGTTGTCTTTTTTCTTAATAAAAGCTATTTTTTTCGTTCAAAAATAATGCTACAATGATGTTTACGATTAGTAAGGATAAAAAGAGGTGGTTGTTTAATGAAAAACATGAAATATTTCATAGTTGGTATTTTCTTAATGGTAATATTAGCAGGTTGTAACAATCAAGTTACCAATGAATCCGTTTTAGAACTGACTTATGAAAACTTGTTTCAAAATCAAGATTTAAACAATGTTTCATCGGATTTAACATTCATCACTGAAGTAAATGACATTAAAATAACATATCTATCTGATAAACCAAATGTGATTACCAACGCAGGCGAAGTTACTCAACAACCGATTGATACAACGGTTAATCTTACGATCACTTTGTTTTTAAATCAAGATAAGTTAGAAAAAGAAGTAAGTGTTGTCGTTTTAAGAAAGATAATAAACCTAGAAGAAATCTATGAAAATTTAATTGAAACCATTGATTTAGATAATATTACTTCAAATTTAACACTACCAACAGTCATAAATGATGTCAGTATAGTTTACGAATCCAGCGATGAAACGATTATTGACAACACTGGGATTGTGACACAAACGCATGAAGCTCAAACGGTGGGTTTTAAGATAACCTTAAGTTATGGAATAGATGTTTTAAATAAAACAGAAATATTGACTGTTTTGCCGAATGAAACATTATTATTAAATCATGTTTATGATAATTTATTTACTGATTTTGACTTAAATAATATTGATAATAATATTGATTTAAAAAATACTTTTTTAGGCACTACTATTACTTATTCTTCAAGTAATTCAAGTGTATTTTCTGATTTTGGCGTTGTGAGTAGAACCATTAACGATGAAATTATTGTTCTAACAACTACCATCACGATTGGCAATCATTCTTTAGTAAAAACAAATCAATTGAGGGTATTAAAAGACCCTGAATTGTTAATCAACCATGTTTTCGATGAGCTATTAATTGGCATCGATTTAGATAACATTATTGATGATATTTTATTACCGTTAAATGTCATGGATGTTTCAATTACTTATAATTCTAGTAACCTAACTGTACTATCAAACAGTGGTGTTGTTAATGGAAGTAATCGTGATGAATCAGTTGAACTAATTGTTAACTTAACCTATGAAAATATCACCCGTTCAAAATCTATTTTTATGACGATTAAAGAAATTGAAATGTCACATCTAGTTGATGAATTGGACCTTTTTATCACCTCAGGGATAACCCCAACAGGACAACAAAATGTTTTAGTTATCCCTATTAATTTTACGGATTATAAGTTTACTGAAGAAGACGAAAACAGATTAGAAATTGCCTTCTTTGGAACCAGTGAAGAAACGGGCTGGGAAAGTGTTCAATCTTATTATGAAAAAAGTTCCTATGGCAAATTCTTTCTTAATGGTACGGTACTAGAACCGTTTGAAACCAATAAAGCTTCTACCTATTATGCCAGAAAATATAATCAGGGTTATGATGCAGACTATGAAGTTATAAGGGCCGCTTTAAAGTATTATGATTCACAAATAGATTATAGTCTATATGACAATAATGACGATGGTTATATTGATGGATTGTATTTTATTTATGCAGCACCCGTTTGGTATGGTAATAATACTGGTTCAACGAATGACAGTGATTTATGGTGGGCTTATGTTTATTATTACACTGAAGATTATGAGTATTATGATGGTGTGGAAGCGAATTATTATATGTGGGCCGGAATCGACTTTATGAATGAAGCAATCGTTTATGACGATTATACCGACGAATATATCGACGTCAACGCATCCACATATATTCATGAGACAGGTCACTTGTTAGGTCTATATGACTATTATGATTATGATGATACTGTCGGGCCCGATGGTGGTTTAGGCGGTGCTGATATGATGGATTATACGGTAGGAGACCATAACCCTTTTACAAAAATAATACTTGATTGGGTAGACCCAATTATTGTTAGTAATCAGTCTACAACAATAACGATTAACAGTTTTACTGAAACTGGTGATGTAATTCTAGTATCACCGAATTGGAACAGTTCTTACTTTGATGAATATTTTTTAATAGAGTATTATACACCAACCAATTTGAATGAAATTCACGCTGGTTACAATGGTTTATATTCGATAAGTGGAATTCGGATTATACATGTTAATGCTCAAATAAACCCAAACCAAGAAAAAGATTATGAGCTATTCTTATATGATAATTCAGATACAATGACTAAACTATTAAAACCGGTTGAAGCCGATAATGACAATTCTGTTGAACAGTTCTCAATAGCAGAAAATAGTGATCTATTCCAACTTGGTGGTTCCTTTGGTAGTTCCACTAACTACAAACTCAGAAACGGTCAACCTGTAAACTTTAATATTGAAATTATCAGTTTAACTTCAAATCAAGCTGAAATCAAAATTACCTTTAACTAAGAAAAAAACAGAGGCCACTCTGTTTTTTACTTTTTAAACCAATAACCTCTTGAATATCCCCCGCCACCTGATAGATTGAATCTGCTTTTACCTAAAAAGACAAATGGAAGAAAAGTGTTTGGGACAGCAATAATAATAACAATCCAAATCCATAAAGGAATATCATCAAAAAAGTTCTGTTCTTCTGAAGGGAGGAGGGGTAAAGTATTCATATTGATTTTCGCTATACTCATCGATAAAAGATTGATAATCGTAAGATGCATAATTATAAACATTCAAGTAGAAGTATTCCATAAAAGCAAAATACAATCTTATTAATCTCATATCAATGTCCATTAGATCATTTTCAGGATGATTAAAATAGGCATCAACTAGGTTAGATGATTCAAATGCGGATAAATATTCTGAAGTTTTTGTCCCGATTTCAACCACCATTTCAAGATAGTCCAAATTAGCATCATAAAACAAGACCAAAAATAGTCACATATTGTTTTTTCCAATTCCCCAAGTATTGAAAATTTCAGTGGTATTAATATCACCCACGTTACCTTGATAAGTTAACACAACAATTTGGGCCCCATCGATACCTAAATCTTTATATGTTTGCTCACTTGAATCTTCATAAAGTTCAATACTATAGGTTAAGATAGTCCACTTGGTTGAATTCATTAACGTCTCGGCATGGTCGTTGATATAAAACGCATCCGTTTGTTTAATAACACTAGGGTCAGGATCTGATTGGCAACTTACTAAAAAAACACTACTAAATAAACACAAAATAATAATTAGAATTTTCTGATTGAAACAGCGTTTCATAGGCTTAGTTAAAAGTTGGAAGGGTTGTATTATAGTTCTCTATTGAATAAGAAGTATAAGGTTCTTTTTCAGCTAAAAACATATTATTAGGCAATTTTTGAATGTGATTATTATAGGATTCAACTGATTAATTATACGTTTCAATCGCATTTAATACCGCATTAGTTGAGGCGGAAAACTCACTCATAAATCCAAAATATAAGGTTACGGTATTGTAACTTCCATGTAGGCTAGAAGGGTCACAAAAGTTGAATCAATTGTGGAACTTTCAGCATCAGCCGTAATTAAATCTGCGTTATTAATCGCTTCTGTAAAAGCCGTTCTAGCATCTTTAATAATATTTAAATATCCCGTTACGGTTGCATTAGCCCCTTCAATTGCATCAATGAAAACAAGTACTTTATCATACCTTGAGCCTAAGGTAGCGTGAACATTACCGCGTTGTTTTTCAATCGCGTTATTTCTAGTGACCTCACCATTATAAGCATTAATCCAAATACCACCTAAAACAATCAATATAACCACTGCGATAATTATCGGAAACTTGATTATCTTTTTCATTGTCAATCATTAACCTTTCTGTTCAGTTATATGAACCTGCTTTTATAATAAATATTCACTTATTAATTTTTTAAAATTTGATTAATAAAAGCGCTGAAAATAGTCGAAATGTGAACTATCATACCAAAAAACACAAAAAAATAACATAATTTGATTTCAACTAACTGTAAGCGCTTGCATTTCAAATGGTTTAGTGGTATATTTTTTATAGTGTAAATGGGAGGAAAATCGAATATGATTATTGGAATACCAAAGGAAATAATGAATGGTGAATCAAGAGTTTCAGCAACACCAGAAACAGTTAAGATGATGATTAATGATGGACACCAAGTCATTGTTGAAAATAATGCTGGAGAAGGATCGTTCAACCATGATAGTGATTATCAAAAAGCGGGTGCTGAGTTAACTTTTGACGTTAGAAGTCTCTATAATAAAGCGGATATTATCTTGAAAGTTAAAGAACCACAATTTAACAAAACGCTTAATGTGCATGAAGTTGATATGATGCATGAAGGTCAAATATTGATTACCTTTATCCATCCAGCTGCACCAGCCAATCATCAAATGGTCAATGATTTGGCAAAAAAAGGGGTCATTGCCTTAACTTTAGATGGTGTTCCAAGAATTAGTAGGGCTCAAAACATGGATGCACTTTCTAGTATGAGTGCCTGTGCAGGTTACAAAGGCATGATCATGGCTGCGGATGGGTTACCTAAATTTATACCAATGGTCGGATCAGCCGTAGGCATGATAAAGCCTTCAAATGTGCTTGTGATTGGGGCTGGTGTAGCGGGTTTAAGAGCGATTGCTACAGCAAAAGGTCTTGGTGCTGTTGTTTATGCCACGGATATCAGAGCAGAAGCATTAGAACAAGCTAAATCGCTAGGGGCTAAAGTTATCGATTTGGAAATTCCTGAAAAAGTCGCTTTAAGTAAAGATGGGAAACACGCCAATAGTTTACCTACCAATTGGCTAAAACACGAAAAAGAAGTTTTAAAGTCTTTTGCTAAAGAGGCTGACATTATTTTCTTATCCGCCCTTGTCTTTGGAAAAGAAGCCCCTATCTTAATAGATGAAGCAATGGTTAAAGAAATGAAACCAGGCTCATACATCGTTGATATCTCAATTGATCAAGGTGGTAACTGTGAAATCACTGATCCAGGCGCGATTACAGTTAAACATCACGTGACTATCAATGGGGTGAAAAATTTACCTGGTTTACTAGCAACATCATCAACATGGATGTTTTCAAAAAACATCTATAACCTTTTAAAATATTTGATTAAAGATAACAAACTTAATCTTGATTTAAATGATGAGATCGTTCATTCTATCCTTGTTTGTCATAATCATAAACTGGTTCATGAAGGCACTTTAGAAGCTATTCGATTACACAAGGAGCGATAGAATGGAATATTTAGCTTATATATTAGTAGGATTATTTATTGTTCTAACAATAGTGGGATATTTATTAATTAATAATGTACCTTCTTTATTACATACACCATTAATGAGTGGAATGAATGCGCTATCTGGGATTATTATCACTGGCGCTTTGATTACAACCGCTGTTTTCTTAAAAGAAGAAAATGCATTTTTTGCCGCTATGTTAGGTGGCTTAGCGATTGTTTCAGCTTCCATTAATGTAGTTGGTGGATTTTTAGTGACGGATAGAATGTTGAAAATGTTTAAAAAGAGGAACCGTTAATGAATTTATTATTTGCTCTTTCAAACACAAATTACTATATTATTTCAGGTATTTTAGTCGTTTTAGTCTTATTAGGCATATTCTTAATGAGTAAAGTTAAATATGCCCGCCTGGGAAATTTTATTAGTGCCTTGGCTGTATTAGGCGCTGTTATATTGACTTTAATATATTATGATATTCTAGATATATGGGCACTCTACATCTATATAGGGATCGGCGCTATTTTAAGTATTGTAATCGCATTAAAAGTTAAGATGATTAATATGCCACAAATGATTGGATTATTTAACGGACTAGGTGGTTTAGTTTCAACGATTGTTAGTGGGTTTGCTATATATAAATCTACCCCAAATACTGACATATTTCTTTATGTTACGGCTTATTTAGGCTTTTATATTGGACTAGTTACTTTTGTTGGAAGCATCATTGCTGCTTTAAAACTTCAAAGAACACTCCCACAAAAACCGATACACATTAAAGGCTATCAACCCATTCTGATTATCACATTATTGATAGTTATTGCTTCTTTGGTTATTCCAATTATCTATTCTGTTAATGTTTGGATAATTATTGGCTTAGGCTTAGGCATCGGTACCTTATTTTCAGTGGTATTTAGTTTAAAAATTGGTGGGGCGGATATGCCAATCGTCATCTCACTGTTAAATAGTTTTAGCGGTTTAGCGGCCGCGTTATCAGGTTTAGCTTTATTAGATCCACTTTCAGTTTCAATTGGAGCGATTGTTGGGGCGAGCGGTTTATTATTAACTCAAATTATGTGCAAAGCGATGAATCGCAGTTTACTTGATATTTTATTGGGTAAGACCCATATGAATATCCAGGTTGATACCGGAAAAATGGAATCATTCGATGAAGAAACAATCACTGAAACTAAAAACCCACTTCAAGTATTAAAAGAGGCAAAATCAGTCATTATAGTTCCTGGTTACGGGATGGCGATAGCTCAAGCTCAAGGTTTTGTTAAACAACTTCAAGACTTCTTTATCAAGAATAATACGACTGTAAAATACGCGATTCATCCGGTTGCTGGTAGAATGCCGGGTCATATGAACGTTTTATTAGCAGAAGTTGATGTTGATTATGATATTTTATTTGAAATGGATAATATTAATGATGAATTTAAAACAGCAGACGCTGTCCTTGTTATTGGCGCTAATGACGTCTTAAACCCTGCGGCGAGAACCAATACGGATACCCCTATTTATGGCATGCCAATTTTGAATGTGGACCAAGCCAAAGAAATATTCATCTTCAATTATGATTTGAGTCCAGGTTATTCTGGGGTACCAAACCCTATTTATAATCGAAAAACTGGCTTACATTTATATTTAGGTAACGCATACGATACCTTACAAAAATTACTCAATGATTTACAAGACTGAAGATAATCCACGTGATTATCTTTTTTTTCTAGTTAAGCGCTTACGGTTTCTTGTAATAACGATGTGTTCGTGATACAATACCTTTGAACGAAATGAGGAATTATTATGGTTAGAAAAACAAAGATAGTATGTACCATTGGGCCTGCGATAGACAGTCCTGAAATGATTGAAAAAATGATCTTAGCCGGCATGAATGTGGCTAGATTAAACTTTTCTCATGGTACCCAAGAAGAACATACAACTAGAATTAACATGGTCAGAGAAGTATCTAAAAAACTTGGCAAACATGTTGGCATTTTAGCTGACACTAAAGGTCCAGAAATAAGAACTGGTAAATTTGAAAATGGTGGTGTTGACTATAAAAAAGGTGACATCGTTAAAATTTATAAAGAAGATATTTTAGGTACCAAAGAAGGATTCCATATTAGTGTTCCAGAATTATTTGATGATGTTACTATGGGGGATTATCTTCTGATTGATGATGGTAAAGTGAGACTAAATGTATTAGAAAACAAGATTAGTTATTTGGTTGCTGAAGTAGCGAATAGCGGCAAAATTAAAGATAAAAAAGGTGTTAATACCCCAAGTGTCCATGTGTCAATGCCATTTGTAAGTAAAAAAGACTCTGAAGATATTGCCTTTGCAGTCCAAATGGATGTTGACATGATCGCTTTATCATTTGTTAGAACACCAGAAGACGTTAAATCGATTCGATCAATTTTGAATTTCTTAAATGGTAGTAATATCGAAATCATTTCCAAAATTGAATCTCAAGAAGCTGTCAATGCGATTGATGAAATCTTAGAAGTATCAGATGGTATCATGGTTGCCCGTGGAGATTTAGGGGTTGAAGTGTCTACACAAATGGTTCCAGTTTATCAAAAACATATGATAAAGAAAGCCAACGAAATGGGTAAACCAGTTATAACCGCTACCCATATGCTAGAATCAATGATTGCTTCACCAAGGCCAACAAGAGCAGAAGCTTCTGACGTTGCTAATGCCGTATTAGATGGTTCAGACTCTATTATGTTAAGTGGTGAATCCGCAATGGGAGAATATCCAGTTGAATCTGTTTTAACCATGGACATCATTTCTAAAGCCATTGAACCTATTATTAACTATGAAGATAAATTAGATAAAGCCATCGCTTCTTCACAATCTACAGTCAATGATGCAATTGGAATGAGTGTGAGCCAAATCTGCTTAACCTTACCCGATGTAAAAGCAGTTGTTGCCTTTACAGAAACGGGTGGTACACCAAGACGTTTATGTAAATTCAGACCAAACGTACCAATTATTGCCATCAGTAACCGTGAAAAAACATGTCGAAAACTGTCCTATTATTGGGGTGTTGTTCCGGTCCTTAGAACAGATTATTCAGACTTTTTAAGTTATGATAGAATTGCCGTTGAAGTTGCCAAAGAACTTGGATTAAAACCAAATGATAAAATAGTTATTACCTCAGGATTTGCTCAACAACACGGATCAACTAACACTGTTCGTATAATCGATATCAAATAAGGCTTGAATTTAAAGCCTTATTTTTTTCATAGTTGCTTGTTAGATAGTAAAAAAAATGATAGAATAAGAGAAGTATAAATGCTCCGGTAGCTCAACGGATAGAGCAGTATCGTCCTAAGGTAACGGTTGAAGGTTCGATTCCTTTCCGGAGCGCCATTTAACTAATATGAAGGAGGCTAAACAATGAAGCCAATTACACAAAAAAGACTCCAACAATTACAAGAGTCTTACAATGACAATCCAGTCCAAAAAGTATTAAGACATGCCTTGGCAAAAAATCCTTTAATGGATATTGCCTATGTAGCTGAATCTCAATTAGAAACAAATTTTAAATTTTCCATTGATTTAGAAACATTACCTGTAACAAATCAAAAATCAAGTGGTAGATGTTGGCTATTTGCCGGTTTAAATGTTTTAAGAGAAGTTGCAGCAAAGAAATACAATGTTTCTAATATTGAATTTTCTCAAAACTATTTAGCCTTCTATGACAAATATGAAAAGATTAATTTTTTTATTGAAGCCATTGATGATTTTTTAGATTGTGATCAAGACGATCGAACATTAAAGCATCTACTAGCACAAGGAATTCAAGATGGTGGACAATGGGACATGTTTGTTAATTTAATTAATAAATATGGGCTTGTTATTAAAGAAGCAATGCCAGAAACCCACTCATCATCCAACTCCGCTTATATGAACCGGCTAATCAATATTCAACTTAGAAAATATGCCTATACAGCGAGAGAGTTATTTCAATCTGGTAAACCAAGTGAAATAAAATCATTAAAAGAGGATACACTCGCAAGGCTTTATGATTTTTTAGCAACCACATTAGGCTTACCACCTAAGTCTTTTGATTTTGAATATGTTGATAAAGTGAAAAATTACCATCTCCTTAAGAATCAAAACCCATTAGATTTTTACAAAGCTTTAAATCATAATTTAGATGATTATGTTTCAATCATTAATGCGCCAACCAAAGACAAACCGTTCAATAAAAATTATACGATTCAATATTTAAATAATGTGGTTGGCGGTAAAAACATTAATCACTTAAATGTAGAAATGTCACGGTTAGAAGAACTTATTTTAGCCCAATTAAATGATAAAGAAGTCGTTTGGTTTGGTTCAGATGTTGCCTTTTTTGGGGATCGAGAAAGTGGTATTTGGGATGATACTGCCTATGACTTTGATAGCGCATTTGACATGAGTTTTAAAATGAATAAAGAAGCAAGACTAGATTATCTACAAGGGGCAATGAACCATGCGATGGTTATTACCGGTGTTAATTTAGAAGATGGCAAACCAACTAAATGGAAGATTGAAAACTCATGGGGTGAAGACAAAGCGTCTAAAGGCTATTATTTAATGAGAAACACTTGGTTTTCAGAACATGTTTACCAAGGCGTCGTTCATAAAAAATACTTAACTAAATCTGAGTTAGATACTTATAATAGTCAACCGATTGTCCTAAAACCATGGGACCCAATGGGATCACTCGCAAAATGAAAGTTGTTTTAATCCGTCACGGTGAACCACGTTATGATGAAGTCGCTGAACGTGGTTATATTGGTCAAGGCTATGATTTAGGCAAACTAACCGAAAGAGGCGTTATGCAAGCCATTAACGTTTCAAGTTCTTTTCGGTTAGATGATGCTGAATTAATCGTTTCATCCCCTTATACAAGAGCCTTACAAACAGCTGCCATCATAAGTAGATTAAGAAACCTTGAATTAACAATTGAAAATGACTTACACGAATGGATGCCAGATAAGACTTTTAGATCCAAGCAAGATGTTTCTAAAGCTTATGACGATTTCATGAATAATGAAGGCAAAGATACTAAAAAAAAGATAACCGATTGGGAAACTTACGCTGAACTAAAAAAACGGACCCATGAAGCATTAAGACCTTATATAGGTAAGTATAATAAAATTATTGTTGTCTGTCATGGGATGGTTATGACAACTTTTACCCATATCTTTGACATGATTGAACATTGTGGCATTAGAGAAGTAGAAATTGATGAATCATTTTTCAAATAATATCATTAAATGGTTTGAATTGAATCAAAGAGATTTACCTTGGCGTCACACTAATATTCCTTATTTAATTTGGATATCTGAAGTGATGTTACAACAAACTCAAGCGGTAACTGTAATTCCCTATTATGAAAGATTTATTAAGGCGCTACCGACTGTTTATGATTTAGCACAAGTCGAAGATGATAGATTATATAAATTATGGGAAGGTTTAGGTTATTATAGCCGCGCAAAAAACCTTAAAGAAACTGCCTTAACCCTAGTTGAAAAATATCAAGGTACAATTCCAAACACCTATGAGGATCTTATAAAACTAAAAGGCATTGGCGATTATACTGCCAGTGCTATTTTATCCATTGCCTATCAAAAACCATCTGTTGCTGTAGACGGCAATGTATTAAGAGTCATGAGTCGTTATTTAGGCATCAAAGAAGATATTAGTCTTTTAGAAACAAAGAATTACATTAAACACCATCTATCTGGTTTAATCAATCAACCAACCCGCTCTTTTACGGAAGGTTTAATTGAACTTGGCGCAACAATCTGTTCTAAAACAAAACCGAATTGCCTTATTTGTCCAATTAAAGATAACTGTTTTGCTTATAATAATAATCTTACTGGTTTGATACCCTATAAATCAAAGGCTAAAGATAAAAAAGAAATGATAATGCAGACATTTATTTTGAAAGATTTAAAAGGAAGAACCCTCTTAAAACGTCAAACAGAAACGCTTCTTAACGGACTTTATTTATACCCTCAAGTTAATAGTGAAAATTTAAACTATGCGATTGACGCGTTAGACAGTTTGGGTATCCAAGTATTAAACCTCAATAAAACAAAATCTTATAAACATGTTTTTACCCATCTTGTTTGGCATATGGATGTTCATTTTGGGATATGTGAAGTGAATAATGATGAATATGTCCTAGTAGAAGAAAAAGATTTACCTTTATATCCGATGGCTTCAGCCCACAAAAAAATAAAAAAATAGCCTTAAGCTATTTCTTTGTTTCGGATTCTCTAAAGTATATGGTTTCAAAATGAATTTGCTTTAAGATATAGTATAGAGGAAGACCAATGATATAGGTAACGGTAAACTCACCGATTCCAACTGAGATCGCACTCGCGATAAATGGTAAATCAAATGCTAAATAGAGTGAATATCCAACCAGTAACCCGTTAAATAAAGCAGGCATTAACAAGGCAACATAAGGCCATTTTCTTAGTAAAATCATCAAGGCTAAAGTAAGTAAAGTTGCGGCAACCCCAAAGGTCATATCATAAGCTAGCATCGGGCTAAACAAGTTTGCAATAACCACCCCTAATGTTAATCCAACCGCGCTCTTTTTATCAAAGAAAACCAAAAGTAACAATAATTCAGCAACTCTAAATTGGATATCACCAAAACTTATCCATTGGAATGCGAATACCAAGACAACGTAGATCGCCGCGATAATGGCTTGTCTACTTAAATCTAAAACACTAAAATTTTTCATTTGTAATTCTCCTTGTTTTGTTTTCGCTGGTGTTCTAGTACAGCGGGTTTAAAACCGGGTGAATTATAACACTTTAAAATAACTATTACAAGAGGTAAAACAATGGCAATATCATTTGAACTAAAACATGTCTGTAAACAATCGGGTGCAAGATATGGGATTTTACATACCCCACATGGCAGTTTTGAAACCCCTATTTTTATGCCTGTTGGTACACAAGCAACCGTCAAAACATTAAACCCACAAGAAATTAAAGAGGTTAGTGATGGTCTTATTTTAGCGAACACTTATCATTTATGGCTTCAACCGGGTGAAAAGATAATTAAAAAGCACGGGGGAATTAGAGGATTTATGAAATGGAAGGGTGCTCTTTTAACGGATTCAGGTGGGTTTCAGGTCTTTAGTTTGAGTGAATTAAGGAAAATATCTGAAAGTGGAGTCGAATTTAGAAATCCTAAAAATGGTGATTTATTGTTTTTATCACCTGAAAAAGCGATCCAAATTCAAGAAGACTTGGGCGCTGATATCATCATGAGTTTTGATGAATGTCCACCAGTGGATGCTTCATATGAATATATGAAAGATAGCGTTTTAAGAACAGCTAGATGGGCTAAAAGAGGTAAAGAAGCCCATAAAACTGATCAAGCCCTATTTGGTATCGTTCAAGGTGGATTAGATAAGGAATTAAGAAAACTCAGTGTTGAACTTACCACTGAAATAGATTTTCCAGGCTATTCAATTGGGGGATTATCAGTTGGGGAAACTAAAGATGAAATGGCAGAAATCTTGGCTTACTTAAACCCCTTAATGCCACAAGATAAACCTAGATATTTAATGGGAGTTGGCGCTCCAGATGACATGATTAATGGGGTAATTAATGGGATTGATATGTTTGATTGTGTCTATCCCACTAGAAATGCTAGACATGGTACCGCGATGACAACTCAAGGTAGTATTCAGATCAAAAATAAGCGTTTTGAGGAAGATTTAAGTCCACTAGATCCTGGTTTAGATAGTCCAATTAGTAAATATTCGAAAAGCTATTTAAGACACCTTTTTAAAGCCGATGAAATGTTAGGTTATCGCTTATTAACGTACCAAAATCTATTGTTTTTGAAACAGTTTACTGCGCAAATTAGACAAGCGATTAAAGAAGATAGATTACTTGATTTTAAAGAAGAATTTTATAAATCTTATTACCATCAAAAAGACTAAGTAAAATAACCTTAAATGGCTTTATTTTAAAATTGATTTAGTGTATACTTAATATATATCATTTATTAATAAATTAGGAGGGATCGTATGGTATTTGGAGAAAATGATGGTTTCAATCAAAAACCAGTAATCAAAGTCATAGGAGTGGGTGGCGGTGGTGGTAATGCTGTCAACCGAATGATTGAAAATGATGTCAAAGGCGTACAATTTGTTGCGATAAATACCGATGCCCAAGTTTTAAGAGTTTCCAAAGCCGAAACAAGACTTCAAATAGGTAAACATTTGACGCGCGGTTTAGGGGCTGGTGCAAAACCAGATGTTGGAAAAAAAGCAGCCTTAGAATCTGAAGATGAAATAAGAGCACTATTGTCTGATGCAGACATGGTTTTTATTACGGCTGGTATGGGTGGAGGCACCGGGACAGGTGCAGCACCAGTAATTGCCCGACTTTCTAAAGAACTGGGCTGTTTAACGATTGGTATTGTTACAAAACCATTTGCTTTCGAAGGCCCAAATAGAACTCAAGCGGCAATAAGCGGTCTTGAAGAATTAAAACAACACGTCGATACATTAATCGTCATTCCTAACGAAAGACTTTTATCTATTATAGAACCAAATACACAAATGTTAGATGCTTTTAGAGAAGCAGACAATGTTTTACGACAAGGGGTTCAAGGGATAGCAGAAATTATCGCAGTTCCAGGCTTAATTAACGTCGATTTTGCAGATGTTAGAACCGTTATGGAAAATAAAGGAACCGCCTTAATGGGAATTGGTATCGCCAACGGTGAAAATAGAGCGATTGAAGCCGCTAGAAAAGCCATTCATTCCAAACTATTAGAAGTATCAATAGATGGTGCTACGGATGCGATTGTAAATGTAACTTCATCAACTAGCGTAACGTTATTTGAAATCAGTCAAGCCCTAGATGAAATCAGAAACGCGAGCGATTCAGAATTGAATATCATTTACGGTACCACCTTAAACCAAGATTTATCAGATGAACTTATTGTCACCGTTATTGCGACAGGGTATGATTTAAAAGCAAAAGACTCAATCGATGATTTTGCGACCCAGATATTTAAGAAAACAACCGATGAACAAGTTACGATTACGCCAACGGGTTTTGAAATTAAGGCTGAATACGAAAAACCAGTTGAAGAAAAACCTCAAAGAAAGAGTAGCTTACCTAGTTGGTTAAGTAAAAAATAATAAAAGGGCTTTAAGCCTTTTTTTATGTAGGAGGATATTTGTGTTACATGCTGGAATAGTAGGTTTACCAAACGTGGGTAAATCCACATTATTTAATACTTTAACAAAAAGCAATGTCATGAGTGGCAATTATATGTTTGCAACCACTGAAGCCAATTTCGGGACAGTTAGTTTACCGGATAGACGACTAGATGTGCTTGCAACCATGCATAAATCTAAAAAGATTGTTCCGACAACGGTTGAGTTTGTTGATATCCCTGGTTTAGTTAGTGGGTCATCTCAAGGAGAAGGCTTAGGGAATCAGTTTTTAGGATCTATAAGAGATACAGATGCTATTTGCCATGTAATTCGTTGTTTTCATGATGATAATGTCATGCACGTTAATAATAAAATTGATCCAATTAATGACATTATTACGGTTCAACTTGAACTTAATTATGCTGATTTAGATTCTGTTACAAAGCGAATCCCTAAATTAGAAAAAAAGGCATTAGTTGGTGGTGCATCTGATGACAAATTAGAATATGATACTTTAAAGAAAATCGAAGAAGCTTTAACAAATGATACGCCAATTCGGTTGATGGGATTAGATAAAGAAGAAGAAAGAGTCATAAAATCTTATAATTTCTTAAGTCAAAAACCAATGTTGTATGTAGCTAATTTAGATGAATCCTCTTTTAAAAATTTAGAAAATGATCCCTTATATCAAAGCGTCTTAAAACAAGCAGAAATTGATCAATGTGGCGTTGTGGCAATTTGTGCCAAGTTTGAACAAGAATTAGCTGGCCTAGATGAAGTAGACCAAAAGATATTTATGGAAGATTTAGGCATTGCCGAATCAAGTCTAAATTATTTAATTAGAATTACTTACCATACATTAGGGTTAGAAACCTATTTCACAACAGGTGAAGATGAAACAAGAGCCTGGACATTTAAAACAGGGATGACAGCCCCACAATGTGCTGGAATTATCCACAGTGATTTTGAAAGAGGCTTTATAAGAGCTGAAACAGTGAGCTTTAGTGATTTAGAAAAATATGGGTCACATCAAAAGTGCAAGGAGGCAGGCAAGGTTCGTCTTGAAGGCAAAGACTACAAGGTCAAAGATGGCGATGTCATGCTGTTTAGGTTTAATGTCTAATTTCAATCAAAATTTAACTGAAATCAAAAAAACATTAGGGAAATCAAAAGCAAAGATAATCTGTGCTTCAAAATATATTGAAGCAGATAGTATTCGCGAATTGTTCCATTTAGGTGTTACTGATTTTGGTGAAAATAGAACCGAGGCCCTTTTAAATAAAAAACAGACCCTTAAAGATTTAAACATCACTTGGCATTTTATTGGTCACCTTCAGACTAATAAAGTTAAAAGTATGATTAATGAAATTGATTATCTTCATTCACTTGACTCGATTAAATTAGCGAAAATGATTCAAACCTATCGCGATAAACCACTGAAGTGCTTTATTGAAATCAATGTATTAAAGGACTTGATGAAAACGGGGATTTATGAAGAATATTTAGATGAATTTATTCAAAGATTGAAAAAATATGATAAAATAGAAATAGTAGGTTTTATGGCAATGGGTAAACAAAATAACTTAACCAAAACCGATGAAGTATTTAAACGGGTAAACTTACTAAAAAAATACTATAAACTACCTGAATTATCCATAGGGATGTCTGATGACTATCAAGTTGCGATTGAAAATGGGGCAACGATGGTTAGAATTGGTCGTTTATTAGCTAAATAAGGAGTAAATGATGGCTTTATTTTCAAAATTAAAAAAAGAAGATGTAAAATTACCTAATTATCAATCTCAACCAATTCTAACCGCTTTTGAAAGAATTATTTTTGAAGAAGCCAATAATGATGAGGATAAGTATATTGTTGATTTAGCCACAGAACTTGTAAATGGTAATCCTCTTGTCATTAATTTTGAACATTTGCCTGCAGAACAAGCTAATAAAATCGTTGCGTTTTTATCAGGCGTTATCTTTGCAGCAGATGGTAGAATTGAGCAGATTAGCAAGAAAATATTTTTATTTGCAAGAAACCAAGAATTCAAAGATGGTACTTTACAAAGATTCATTGATGAATATAAAGAATAACAAGTAATCAAAAACCTATTGAAAATAACATAACTATGTTATAATAAGACAAAAGTAAATCGTTGTGTAGAAATGGACACGTAGTAATAGATCATTTTATTTAAGCGAATTAGGGACGGTGCGAGCCTAATATAAAACCTATTAATATATCACCATCGAGCAACGCACTATAAAAAATAAGTGCCGTATTCGTTACGGAACTAAGGTGGTACCGCGGTCAATCGCCCTTAGAGACATCTCTAATGGCGTTTTTTATTTATAGAAAGGATTAATTAATATGGAACTAAAAGACACACTATTATTACCCAAAACAGACTTTCCAATGCGGGGTAATCTTGGAGTCAGGGAAACTGACTTTCAAGAAAAGTGGGAAAGTATTGATTTATATCAAAAAACATTAGAATTAAACAAGAATGGTAAATCATTTATTTTACATGATGGCCCTCCCTATGCGAACGGATCAGTGCATATTGGGCATGCCTTAAATAAAATCATTAAAGATTTTATATTACGATATAAGACTTTAAGTGGTTATTATGCGCCTTATATTCCAGGGTGGGATACACATGGATTGCCGATTGAAACAGCTTTGACTAAAAAAGGGGTTAATCGAAAAGAACTTGAACCATTTGCTTTTAGAATGCTTTGTGCTGAATTTGCGATGGAACAAGTTGAAACCCAAAAAGGGCAATTTAAACGTTTAGGCATTTTAGGGGATTGGAATAAGCCCTATATCACCTTACAAAAAACCTATGAATCAGACCAAATTAGAGTATTTTCTAAAATGGCTGAAAAAGGATTAATTTATAAAGGATTAAAGCCAGTATATTGGTCACCATCAAGTGAATCAGCCTTAGCAGAAGCAGAAATTGAATACCAAGATGTTAAATCACCTTCAATTTATGTTTCTTTTGAAGTGGTTGAAGGCGCTTTTAAAGGCGCTCACTTAATCATATGGACAACCACCCCTTGGACATTACCAGCAAACTTAGCTATTAGCGCAAACCCAAGAATGAACTACGTTTTATTTGAAGCGAATCAAAAACAATATATTGTTGCTGAAACCCTATTGAAACAAGTTTCGGAAATATTAGAATTTGAAAATAAAACCATTCTTAAAACGTTTAAAGGAACCGACCTTGAATATTCTATCTACCTACACCCACTTAATCATAAGAAACTCCCGGTAATCTTAGGTGATCACGTTACCGATACAGACGGTACTGGTTTAGTTCATACCGCTCCAGGACATGGCGAAGACGATTATAATGTCGGCATGAAATATAATCTTGATATTTTAGTTCCAGTCGATGATAGAGGGTTTTTTACGAGTGAAGCTGGTGAATTTGAAGGTTTATATTATGAGTCAGCAAATCCAAAGATTATCGACCGCTTAACAGAACTTGGCGCCTTATTGCATGTTTCTTATTTTACCCATAGTTATCCTCATGATTGGCGTACAAAAAAGCCTGTTATTTTTAGAGCGACCCCACAATGGTTTGCCTCAATTGAGTCTTTAAGAAACCAATTGCTAGATGAAATTAAAAAGGTCAACTGGGTTCAAAGTTGGGGCGAATTAAGAATTCATAATATGATTGAAGGCAGAGGCGATTGGTGTATCTCACGTCAACGTGCTTGGGGGGTTCCAATTCCGGTATTTTATAGTGAAGATGGCCAGCCAATCTTAGATCCAAAATTGATTGATCATGTTGCGGATATTTTTGAAGCGGAAGGCTCAAATGCTTGGTATAAATATGAAGCCAAAGACCTGCTTCCAAAAGGCTATACCCATCCAAAAAGTCCTAATAATATCTTCATAAAAGAAACAGACACCATGGATGTATGGTTTGACTCAGGGTCTTCGCACCAATTATTAAAAAGAAGAGGATTAACTTACCCAGCTGATTTATATGTTGAAGGATCTGACCAATATAGAGGTTGGTTTAATTCGAGTTTAACCACTGGTGTAGCTGTAACTGGAAAAGCACCTTATAAAACTGTCATATCACACGGTTTTGTCTTAGACGAAAAAGGTAGAGCCATGTCTAAGAGTTTAGGCAATACAGTTGATCCAAATAAGATTATTAAAATGCACGGGGCCGATATATTAAGATTATGGGTTTCCAGTGTTGATTATTCAAGCGATGTGAAAATTGGCGATGAAATGATTAAACAAGCTTCAGAAACCTATCGCAAGATTCGTAATACATTTAAATATATGTTATCGAATCTATTTGACTTTGAACCAACCAAAAACCGCCTCGATTTCGACGAATTAGATAAACTTGATCAAGTGATGCTTGTTAAACTAGAAACCTTGAAAGGCGATGTTTATAAAGCTTATGAAGAATATCGCTTTGACGCAGTTAACCGTTTAATCACAAATTATATCATTAATGATTTGTCTGCTTATTATCTTGATTACTCTAAAGACATTTTATATATCGAAGCGGCCAACTCTCCGATTAGAAGAGGGACACAAACGGTCATTTATCACCATTTAATGACTTTACTTAAGTTATTGAATCCGATCATTCCACATACAACCAGTGAAGCGTATTGGTTATTACCATTTGCGCATAAAGAAGATGTTTACTTAGAACGTTTTGATGAAGTCATTCATTATGAAGTGGGCGATTTAATGGAAAATTTTGAAGCTTTTTATACCGTTAGAGATGCAGTCCTATTAACTTTGGAACAACTTCGTAAAGACCGTGTAATCGGTAAGAGTTTAGAAGCCGATTTAACCATTAAATTACCTAAGAAGATGAAAGAATCAATCGATAATCTAGAAACAAACTTAATCCAAGTATTAATGGTTTCTCATATTCATTATGTAATCTCTGATAAACTTGAAGTATCCGCAAAACCATCTGTGGGTCATAAATGTGAAAGATGTTGGAACTATGTAGATGAACTTAATGATGAACAGGTTTGTCCACGATGTGAAAAAGTGTTGGAGGAATTAGATGAATATACTAGTCGTTAATGATGATGGCATTACAGAAAAAGGGTTTCATTTATTAGTTGAAGCCGTTTTACCTTTTGGAGAGGTTTATATTGTTGCCCCAGAATACCACCAAAGTGGTAAGTCTCAAGCGTTATCTTTAAGAACGCCTATAGAAGTCAAAGATTATGGTAACTTATATGGTGCTAAAAGTGCTTTATCAACCTCTGGAACACCAGCTGATTGTACAAGAATGGCTTTTATGCTCCATAAAGATGTTAATTTCGATTTAGTGGTCTCTGGGATTAACAGAGGCCCTAATATCGGTTCCGATATCCTGCATAGTGGCACGGTTGGTGCCGCTTCAGAAGCCTTGTTATTTGGGGTTCCCGCCATCGCAGTTTCAAGCCCACATCTCAATTACCCTATGGCAGAAAAGTATACCTCTAAAATCATTGGTCATTTAATTGATAAGAAACTAATTTCTAGTGACTATTTATTAAATATCAATTTCCCAGCCACAAGATTTGAAGAACCCGTTGGCATTGGTTTCACGGTTCAAGGTAAACACTATCATGAAGCAGTTTATGACCAAATTGGTGATAATACATATGTTTCTTCTTATAAGCCATTAAAAATCACTGAAGATGAAAATAGTGATGTTTATGCATTTCATAATGGTATAATATCAATTACACCAGTGATTGAAATCAGATCTAAGTTAGAAATTACAAATAAGTTAAATAACCAATCAGAATTGAATGAAATTATCGACTGTGGTAAAATTAAGTAAGTAGGTGATACTTTATGGATGTATTTATTCTTCATTTTTTCAAAGAAAAGACAAGACAATTTGATTATGAACGATTATTATCGTTTTTTAATGATGTTCCTGAAGCAACCATTATTGATACCGATGATGCATCAAGTGAACTGAGGATTGCATATAGACATCCAATTTTAAAGAGTAGTGCTGATTTTGTGGTCTCAAGACGTTCTACAGTTCAAGACATCTATAAATTAGACCCGCATTTTTTAGATGTTAATTTTAGGTTAGAAGTCCCTTTATTAACACCGACTTATTCGTCTAATATTATCTTTGAAATTACGCAAAAGTTATGTAAAGAGTTTAATTTTTCAACGTATAACGCTTTATACGAAGATGTGATGCCTTTTAGATTTGAAGTCGTTAGCCGTGGGTTTGAAATCGCGAAACAAAACTTTAAAGACAAATTTTCATACCAACTTGATAACTATTATTCCTACCCACAAATTAAACTAAATGAATGTTTAAAATATGTCAATGAACAATATGATCTACACCGTTATTATAAGGAACAAAATGTTTATGTACCTAATTATTTTGTGGTAGTAGACGAACAAAACAAAGTCCATTTTACAATGGAATGGGCAGAAAACACGAGAACCTTGTTCCCGCCACACATTGATTTTATTTATTATAGAAGCGGCTTAGAAACAAGCATTTTACCTTATGATGAAGTGATGGCGAAAATAGAAAAATATACCACAAATGTGCCTGGGTTTATCGAAAATACCAAAGTGATTGAACCTAAGCAAACCAAGAAAGTAAATAAAGCTTTGAAAAAGGCTAAATTTACTAAAGTTAATAGCACTTTAATCAGAATTGATCTGAGTCAAGTGATAGATATTTAAGGAGAAAGAATGATATATATAAATTTTCAAGATTTACTTAGACCAGAAGAAATTGTTGGCATACTAGCAGGTTTATTTGTCTTAGGGTCATTTTTAATGAAAGGCGAAATAAAAATACGGTTTGTTAATCTCTTAGGGGCTATTTTATTTGTCACATATGGGATATTAATTGGCAGCCTATCTGTTTCAGTTATTAATGGTGCCTTAGTTATCGTCCAAATATATTATTTAGTTAAATACCAAAGGAGCAAAAAAAATGAAATTAAACCGCATGATTGACCATACTAAATTGGGTCCAACCGTTACACTCAAAGATATTGATAAGTTAGTTTTAGAGGCTAAAACTTATAATTTTAAGAGTGTTTGTGTCGACCCAATTTATGTTTCTTATGTTCATAATCTTTTAAAAGACACAAATGTTTTGACTTGTACAGTGATTGGTTTTCCAGCTGGGACACATTCTTTAGAAACCAAACTTCAAGAATGTAGGGAAGCCTTAAACAATGGGGCAGATGAGTTTGATATGGTAATAAATCAAAACGCCTTAAAAAATTCAGAAGACCACATTGTTTATGATGAAATAAAGGCGTTAAAAGAACTGGTTAAAGACAAAACTCTAAAGGTTATTATTGAAACATGTAACCTCACTGATGAAGAGAAAATAACCGCATGCTTAATCGCTAAAGAAGCTGGGGCAGACTTTGTGAAAACTTCAACCGGCTTTGCTAAAGGTGGGGCAGAAGTTCACGATATCAAATTAATGCGTGAAACGGTTGGGCCTCTGATGGGTGTGAAGGCATCAGGTGGCGTTAGAACCTATGAAGATGCCATGAAAATGATCGAAGCCGGTGCCACACGAATTGGGGCATCAAGTAGTATCCAAATAGTTAATCAAGAAAAGGAGAATAACCATGATTCCAACACCACATATTAATTTAAAAGACAAATCTAAAATCGCCAAGACAGTATTAATGCCAGGCGATCCTTTACGAGCAAAATTTATCGCTGAAACCTACCTAACTGATGTTGTTCAAATTAATGATGTCAGAAATATGTTTGGTTATACAGGTTATTATAAAGGTAAACAAGTAACTGTAATGGGTTCGGGAATGGGGATGCCATCGATTGGTATTTATTCTTATGAACTGTATAACTTTTATGAGGTTGAAAACATTATTAGAATTGGATCAGCGGGCGCTTATACAAACAAATTAAATTTATATGATGTTGTTTTAGCTGAAAGTGCCTATAGTGAATCAAGTTTTGCTGAAGTCCTTGGGCTTGGCGATTCACATGTTTTGGAATCAACCGCATCTTTGAATCAAAAATTAGAAACTGCTGCTAAAAAACTAAATATTCCGCTTCATAAAGGAACGATTCATTCTAGTGATGTATTCTATCATCCTCAAGGTTCAATACACCAAAAAATGTATGATGACTATGGTTGTTTGTGTGTAGAAATGGAATCATTCGCCTTGTTTGCGAATGCGAAAGTTTCCGGTAAAAAAGCCAGCTGTCTTTTAACTATTTCTGATTCACTCGTAACCCATGAGCTAACCTCTTCATTAGAGCGACAAAAATCCTTCACTAAGATGATGGAAATTGCTCTTGAGGTTATCTAAAATGATTATTGATAAGTCCAATAAATTCAAAACGACCATAATTAGTGTTCGATTTAAAGAAAAAATCACTAAAGAAAATGTCGGCTTAAGAGCTTTATTACCAAACTTAATGAGTGCAAGTACCAACGTTTATAAAACGAGACAAGCACTATCTGAAGCGCTAGAAGATTTATATGGCGCTTCGATTAATGTTAGAACCACTAAAACTGGATTGATATCTATTATGGAATTTTCCATTTACTTCATTAATCAATCATTTACTGAAGAGCCAGTTTTTGAAGAAGCTTTAGAAATTTTACATGAAGTTGTCTATGGCCATAAAAATTTACCTAAAAAAGAATTTGAACTTGAAAAAAGACTACTTTTAGAAAAAATAGCTTCTTTTGATAATGACAAAACCAGTTTTGCTTTATCAAACCTCTTTGAAACAATGTTTGAAAATGAACAATATGGGATTAGAACCAGTGGCAAAATTGAAGATGTCAAACCAATTACCTATGACATCTTAAATCGTTACTATAAAGAAATGCTAAAAACCAATGATATCGATGTTGTTATCAGTGGTCAAGTTGATGAGTCTTTACTAAAACTTGTTTCCAAATATTTTATCCCAAGAAACAATTTAGCATTAAATCCAATTGATTATGAAGATAAACAAATTGAAATGATTAAGAATAAAGTTGACTATGATACCATTAGTCAATCTAAAGTCAATATTGGTTATAGACTGCCAATCCGTTATAAAGAAACATTACTCCCTGCCGCAACATTATTTAATACAGCGTTAGGCGGTGCTGTTCATTCAAGACTCTTCGTTAATGTGAGAGAAAAGCATTCTTTGTGTTATTATATTGGCTCAAGATTTGACGCCTTTAAAGGCTTTATGTATATCTATTCAGGTATTGATAAATCAAGAGTTGATTTAGCTTTAAAGGTGATTGATGAACAAATTGAAGACCTTCAAAATAAACCACTTAGTGAAACTGAATTAAACTTGTCAAAAGAATCAATTATCAACGCATTAATCGAAAACCAGGATTCACAAAGTGCCTCCTTGGCTAATCTCTATTTACAAACTTTATTGAATAACCCTTTAACTTTAGCTGAACAAATCGATAAAATTCGTGCTGTTACCCCTAAAGAAGTGCAAGCGATTGCGAAAACAATAAAAAAAGATACCCTTTATATACTTGCACCGGAGGTTAAGTGATGAAGCATATTTATAATGAAAAATTCAATGAACATGTTTATCATGACGTTTTAGATAACGGACTTGATGTTTACTTAATTCCAAAAACAGATTTTCATAAAACATTTGTCACTTTTACAACCAACTATGGTTCTTTAGATCAAACTTTTATTCCAATTGGAAAAGATAAAAAGATTACACAACCTGCTGGGATTGCCCATTTTCTAGAACATAAGGTTTTTGCGATGCCAGACAAGACCGATGCTTTTGAAAAACTAAGTTCTTATGGCGTTAAAGCGAATGCTTTTACGACATTTGATAAAACAGTTTACTTATTTAGTGGCACTTCCAACATTGAAGAAGCATTAGCTTATCTACTAGATTTTGTTCAAACCCCATACTTTACAAAACGAAGTGTTGAAAAAGAACAAGGTATTATCTTAGAAGAACTATTGATGTATAAGGATTACCCTTCACAAAGAATGCTGTATGGCTTGTTAGCGAATCTTTATAAGAATCATCCCATTAATACTGAAATTATTGGAACAGAGGCATCCATTAAAAAAATTACTCACAATAAACTTTATCAAGCTTATAACACATTCTATCACCCTAGCAACATGAGATTAACCGTGATTGGTAATTTTGATTATGAACGGTTTTATGAGTTGATTAAAGAAAATCAAGCAAGTAAAGGATTTCAAAAATCAAAACCGGTCGTAGGGTTTTTACCAAAAGAACCCAAGAAGATTGTCAATGATTTGACCACCATTGAAATGAGCGTTAACATGACGCAAGTGGGTCTTGGGGTAAAATTAGAACCTAAAACGAATTCATTGGATCGATTTAGACAAGGATTAGCGTTACAATTACTGGAAGGCATGTATTTTTCTGATTCCAGTGATCATTATCAAACCTTATTAAAATCAGGCTTAATTAATGGTTCGTATGAGTTTTACTCTTTTGAACTTCCTGGAATGATGGCTTGTTTTGTATCTTCTGAAACCACTCAACCAGATACATTTAAAAAGGTAGTTACTGAGATGCTCGTTAATTTAAAACGAAAGAAAATCGATGAAGTTAAATTAACTAGACAAAAGAAAACAATGTTAGGTAGCTTCATTGGTTCTCTTAATTCCTTAGAAAGCTTTAATTTAGGCTTCCAAAACTATATTCCTTATGGTATCTCAATTTTTGATGTGCCTGAAATCATTGAATCGATTACAGCAGAAGAGCTTAAAAATATTACCAAGCAAATTAAACACTCACAGATTAGTACTTACATCATCAACCCAAAAAAAGTCTAATATGGTTCAATTTTCCAAAAAAACAAGAATAAAGATACTTAATTAAAGTGGTTCTGAATAAGAATCACTTTTTTTATTAAATAAATACATTTTGAAGGTTTAACCCTCCATTTTAGCGATTTTGAAAATAGTCAAATGGTCTCTATAATAGGCTCAAAGGAGGCATTATGTTAAATCAAGTAATATTGATAGGTAGACTTACCTCAGATCCAATTATTAAAGTATTAGAAGATGGTAAGAAAGTTTCAGATATAAGGCTAGCAGTTCAACGCAGCTTTAAGAATGTAGATGGCACTTATGAAACTGATTTTATTACCGTTACACTTTGGCAAGGATTAGCAGAATCTTTAAATAAATATTGTACCAAGGGAACACTTGTTGCTGTTAAGGCTAGACTCCAAACTCGTCACATAACATCTCAAGAGAAAGATTATTATACTTTAGAAGCCATTGGGGAAAGAGTAAGTTATTTATCAAGTGGTAAAAAAGAAGCCACCATGTCGGAAGAAGATACCTATATTTAGGTGTCTTTTTTTATATGTTTTACGGTTGTTAAAAATAGGAAATATTGATATAATAGACCAAGGAGTTGATAATAATGAAAATTGATTTTAAACAGGAAGTTTTAAAACGAAAAGATGATATTTTAAGAGATACAATCGCTCTTTTAAAAATTAATAGCGAATTGACGACTTACGATCCTAAAAGTAAAACCCCTTTTGGACCGGGGATTAATGAAGCTTTAGAATACATGCTTAATTTAGGTAAAAAAGACGGTTTTAATGTGTTGAATGCGGATGGCTTTGCCGGACACATTGAACTAGGCAATGAAGATGATTATATCGGAATGATTGGACACTTAGACGTTGTTCCTGCTGGATCTGGTTGGACTTATCCTGCCTATGGTGCAGAAATCCATGATGGTAAGCTCTATGCGAGAGGCGCTGAAGATGACAAGGGGCCAACGATGGCAGCTTATTATGCCATGAAGATCGTTAAAGAACTTGAACTACCACTTTCAAAACGAATTAAACTGATTCTAGGAACCGATGAAGAAACAGGATGGCGCGGGGTTAAACATTATTTTAACAATTTCCCAGAACAGCCTATTTTTGGATTCATACCAGATGCAGAATTCCCACTTACTTATGCGGAAAAAGGTATTTTAAGATTATCTATTAAAGATCAAGTAGAACCTGAAGGACTACTTAAGTTTAATGCTGGCTTAAGAGATAATATGGTGCCAGAAAGTGCGACTGCAGTTTTAGAAAATGTTAGTTTAATTGAAGATTTTTCTGAATTTTTAGATTCCAATAATTATAATGGAACCGCTGAGGTCATTGATAACCAATTACATCTTATGATTGAGGGTAAAAGTGCACATGGATCTACGCCAGATGAAGGGGTAAATGCTGCCTTTTTAATGGTTGATTTCTTTAATGAAGTTGGTTTGAATAACCAATTTATTGATTTAATTAATTTGTATTTATTAGATGATTATGATGGGGTAAAAATTGGCGCAGATCATGAGGATGAAGAAACTGGAAAAGTAACCATTAATGCTGGTGTATTTAATTATGATAATGGGACTTATGAAATTACTATAAACCCAAGATACCCAAATGGTGTCGAACCTGATGATTTTATCAACCGATTTAAACTAGCCTTTGAATCACTTGGTGCCACGGTAGAACTAAGAAGTCATCAAAAACGTTTATATGTAAACCCAAAAGATACGCTCGTAACGACTTTATTAGACATCTACAAAAAACATTCAGGTGATGTCAATGCCCAGCCATTGACTACCGGTGGTGGAACTTTTGCAAGAGCGATGAAAAACAGTGTTGCCTTTGGGCCTCACTTTCCTGGTAAACCTTCTTATATTCATCAAAAAAATGAATATATTGAAGTCGAAGATTTGTTAATAGCAACCGCCATCTACGCAGAGGCTTTATACGAGTTAGCAAAATGAAACAATACTTAGATTTGTGCCGACATGTCCTAGAAAATGGCACCCATAAAGATGATCGTACTGGGACAGGAACAACTTCATTATTTGGCTACCAAGCACGTTATAATTTAGAAGAAGGTTTTCCTCTTTTAACAACCAAACGGGTTTATTTAAGAGCGATTTTACATGAACTGTTATGGTTTGTTAGTGGCGACACCAATATTAAGTATTTAGTCGATAATGATGTAAAAATATGGAATGAATGGCCCTATGAAGCTTTCAAGAAATCAGCGGACTACCAAGGTGAATCTCTTGATGAGTTCGTTCAAAAAATTAAAGAAAGTGATGCTTTTGCTAAAAAACATGGTAATTTAGGCCCAGTTTATGGTAAACAATGGCGTAATTTTAATGGTGTTGATCAACTACTTAATGTGATTGAAGATATTAAAAACAACCCTAATTCTAGACGTTTAATTGTAAATGCTTGGAATCCAGCTGAACTGAAAGATATGGCGCTTCCACCATGTCATATGATGTTTCATTTTTATGTCAATGAGGGAAAATTATCCCTTCAACTTTACCAAAGAAGTGCTGATATTTTCTTAGGCGTCCCTTTTAATATCGCAAGTTATGCTTTATTACTTATGATGGTGGCCCAAGTGACCGATCTGAAACCCTATGAATTTATTCATACTTTGGGTGATGCCCATATTTACGACAATCATATCGATCAAATTAATTTACAACTTTCTAGAGAACCAAGAAAATTGCCTACAATGAATCTAAATCCTAAGATAAAAAACATCCTTGATTTTAAATTTGAAGATTTTGAACTTACTGATTACAATCCACATAAAGGAATTAAAGGGGCAGTGGCTGTATGATCAATTTAATATGGGCAATGGATATAAATTGGTTAATTGGAAAAGATAATAAATTGCCTTGGCGTTACCCAGAAGATTTACAATATTTCAAAAAGATGACCCATCATAAAACAGTATTAATGGGTGATAATACCTATGACTCTTTAAAAGGTTATTATCAAGATAAGGCGTTACCTTTTAAGAAAATTTATGTGGCAACCGTAACCGATAGAACTTTTGAAGGTTGTGAAGTTGTAAAAGACATTGCGCAATTTTTGAAAAGTTATCAAGAAGAATTATGGGTTGTGGGGGGAAAAACCATCTATCAACTTTCTTTGCCATATGCAGATAAACTGTATATTACATGGATCTTAAAACCCTATCAAGGAAATATTTATTTTCCAGAATTTAATTTAGTCAATGATTACCTAAAATTAAGCGAAACTGAAGGAACCAATGAAGACTTAAAGTTTGTGGTTTATGGTAAAAAAGCATGATAATATTTTTATTCTTTTTTGTTTGGGCTGGACTCTCTGCCGTTTTGACAATATTTACCGGATTAAGTTACTGGTTTATCCCAGTGTGGCTTATTCTAAGTTTAGTTATTGTCATGTTAATGGTCGTACTGAGCTTAATAATTGGTTTACCACTTGCCAAAAAAACGAAGGTAACTGGTAAATTTAAGCATTGGTATATTCGCAATATGAGCGATTTTGTGAGATTTTTTTTAGTGCGAGTTCGGATTACCAAAATTGTTGGTAAAGAAAATCTACCGAAAGATACAAACTATGTCGTTTATGGTAATCACAAGAGTAATATGGATCCTTTAATTGTCGTATCGGCACTAAGAATTCCGATGGCTTTTGCCGCAAAATCAAGTTTATTTAAATACCCAATTTTAAGTGGCTGGATGCGAAGTTTTGGCTGTATAAACATTAATAGAGACAATGATAGAGACGCCATCAAAGAAATTATTTTAGGGGTTAAACTAATCAAAGAAGGGTTATCAATAGCCATCTTTCCAGAAGGTGGTATCAAATCAAGAGAAACAACTTTGATGATACAAGTAAAACCAGGTGCTTATAAACTTGCCACTAAAACCGGGGTTCCGATTGTGCCCATTGCGGTTATTGGTTCTAGATATATTAGATTTAATAACCCAAAAAGAAAAACGAAGGTAAAAATAATTATCGGAAAACCACTTTATGAATCTGATTATAAAGATATGACCACCAAAGAAATCGGTGATTATGTTTTTAATTTAGTGAATCAAATGATACTAGACAATACGACTCCAAAGACAATTTAGAAAACAAAGTTAAGAACTGACTTAAAAGAAAGAGAAAGGAAAATACCGTAATTTATTCATTAAAGTTATGGGTATAGAACGATAGATATGAAAAAATCTGATATAGGCTTAATCGGGTTAGCGGTAATGGGTGAAAACTTGGTATTAAATATAGCCTCCAAAGGGTTTCAAGTTACGGCTTATGCAAGACGTCAAGAAACAGTTGATAATTTCTTAAATGGACGCGCTAAAGGGATGTCAATTATTGGCACAACATCAATTAAAGAATTGGTGGAATCCCTTTCTAAACCAAGAAAAGTAATGATGATGATTAAAGCCGGTCAACCGGTTGATGACGTTATTGAACAACTTATCCCACACTTAGAAAAAGGCGATATCATCATTGATGGCGGAAATTCTCATTATCCTGATACGATAAGAAGAACAACCTACGTTGAATCGAAAGGATTACTCTATGTCGGTACTGGCGTCTCAGGTGGGGAAGAAGGGGCATTATTAGGGCCATCCATTATGCCAGGTGGATCAAAAGACGCATGGGTAGAGATTAAACCCATATTTCAAGCCATTGCAGCTAAAATAGCGGATGGATCAATCTGTTGTGACTGGGTTGGAGAAGATGGTGCTGGTCACTTTGTTAAAATGGTTCACAATGGTATCGAATATGGCGATATCCAATTAATTACGGAAGCTTACCATTTAATGCGTAATATTTTAGGCATGTCAGCAGATGAAATGCATCAAGTCTTCAAAGCTTGGAATAAGACAGAATTAGACAGTTACTTAATTGAAATCACGGCTGATATACTTGCGTATAAAGATGAAGATGGAAAACCGCTTGTTGATAAAATATTGGATACTGCCGGACAAAAAGGGACTGGTAAATGGACGGCAATTACCGCCTTAGAAGAAAATGTTCCCTTAACATTAATTAGTGAATCGGTTTATTCAAGGTTTTTATCATCAATGAAAAATGAAAGAGTTGTAGCCTCAAAAACATTTAAAGCAACCCCGATTACTTTTAAAGGGGATAAAATCGAGTTTATTGAAGAAATTCGAAAAGCATTATATGCCTCTAAGATTATTAGTTATGCCCAAGGATACGCCCTTATGCGTGCGACTGCCCAAACCCATAATTGGAATTTGAACTACGGTGGCATTGCCTTAATGTGGCGTGGTGGTTGTATTATTCGTTCGGCTTTTCTTGGCAAAATTAAAGAAGCCTATGATAAAAATCCTCACTTAACCAATTTATTATTAGACCCTTATTTTAAAGACACCATTGAATCTTTGACTGATTCTTGGCGTAAAGTAGTTTCTACAGCCATTTTAAATGGCATTCCAACGCCTTCTATGGCGGCTGGACTTAATTATTTTGATGGTTATAAAACAGCGAATTTACCAGCCAATTTACTTCAAGCCCAAAGGGATTACTTTGGTGCCCATACTTATGAAAGAGTCGATAAACCACGTGGCGAGTTCTTTCATACAAATTGGACAGGACGTGGTGGAAAAACATCATCTACGATTTACAAAGGCTAATAAAATTCTGAATTTAGGTAATTATTCAATTCATCTAAGTGTTAAAGAGATAGAACTAATGTTTAATCACCCTCAATAAATTTCAAATAGACATTTAATAGTACCTTACTTTTCATAAGGTGTTTATCTTCTTATGCGATGAACTGTGGTATAATTGGATAAAGACATCAATGACAGTAAAATAAATAATCCAGACTGTGTTTTTTTAAATATTAATTTGAAACACTGCTATGTACAGATATAAACATAAAATAAGGTGGCAATAATGATAATTGTTTATGTAATAGATAACTATGGTGAATTTTCCAATGGAACTACAGTTACAGCAAAACGTTCGAAAGAAAAACTTGAAGCAAAAGGTCATACTGTTAGAATTGTATCAGCGGGTAACTTTCAAGGTGAAGGGTACTATCAACTTAAGAAAAGAAGAATTCCTATCGTATCTTACGTAGCTGCTAAACAAAAAACTTACTTTGCAAAACCTGATAAAAACATATTTAATGAAGCGTTTAAGGATGCCGATCTCGTGCATTTTTTCTATCCCTTTAAAGCCAGTAGAATCGGGGTAAAATACGCCAAAAAAATGGGTATTCCTGTTTCCAGTGCTTACCATTTCCAACCAGAACACGTTACCTATGGCATGGGGTTAGGTAAGCTTGGTAAGCCCCTCGCATGGCTAATCTATAAAAGATTAAAATACCGTTTTTATAACCATGTTAAGCATATTCATTGTCCAAGTCAATTTATCGCTGATGAGATTAAACGATTAAAATATAAGAATGTTGCCCACCCTATTACAAATGGGGTAGAAGATAAATATTTTACGCAACCAGACCGTAAAAAATTACCCAAAATTCAAATATTATCAATCGGCCGATACGCTTTAGAAAAACGCCAAGACACGACCATTAAAGCAATTAATAAATCAAAATATAAAGATCAAATTGAAGTAATTTTTGCGGGATTAGGTCCCAAAAAACGTCATTTAGAAAAACTCGCGAAAAGACTTAAAGTCAATGCTAAGTTTAATTTCTATTCTCAAGAAGAGTTGATAAAAACCATCGCCGAATCAACGCTTTATATTCATGCAGCTGATGTAGAAACTGAAGGTATTTCTGCTTTAGAGGCGATTGCGAGTGGACTTGTGCCGATTATTGCTTCATCAAAAAAAGCAGCTACCAAACAATTTGCGTTAGATGATAGAAGTCTTTTTAAAGCGAAAGATTATAAAACCTTGGCTAAAAAAATTGATTATTGGTTAGATAATGAAGAAGAACGGTTCAAGATGAGCGAATCTTATCAAAACTACATTAGAAACTATGGTATTGATAATGCGATTAACTTATTAGAGGAAATGTTTAAAGAAGCCATTAAGGATAAAAATAAGGAATTAGCAACTAAAACCAATAATGGTCAAATGATTAAAAAACACATTGTAAAATCAAGAATCAAAAGAATCGGGAGTACTTTATTCTACTATGGAATTGCAATTCCTATTTTAGGTTTATATTTCTATCTATTTCGAGGTTTAAGAATCAAAGGTAAAAAACATCTAAAACATATCAAGGGCGGCGCAGTATTGGTATCTAACCATATCCATAAACTAGACTCCGTAATGAACGCTTTGGTTTGTTTTCCCAAAAAGCTAATATTTACATCCATTCAAGAAAACTTTGATACCCCAGTAGTTGGACAGTTAATCAACATCCTTGGGGCAACGCCGACACCAAAAACTGTTATAGAAACTAAAGTATTCTTTCATGAATTATCGAGGGCAATTGGTAAGGGTAGATTTGTTCATTTTTTCCCAGAAGGTGATCTTAAAACAAAAGATTCAACGATTCGAGAATTTAAAAAAGGCGCTTTTCAATTAGCCGTTGAAAATCATGTCCCCATTATTCCGATAAGAATCCTCTTTAAAGAGAAAAAACACAAATATGGATACCCATTCTTTATGAAGGATAGAATCATTATCAAAGTATCTAAACCAGAATATCCCAATATCTTTTTATTAAGAAAAGATTCTATCAATGATTTGTCAGAAAGAGCTTATACTTCAATGATTGCAGCTAGTCAAACTGAATAAAAAAACTCAAAACGGATGATTGTTTTGAGTTTTTTCTTCTTGAAATCCAAGATTAAATTGATTGACTATTAGTTTTTCACCATCATAGGATAAATCATGCATTGATCCATTATTTAATAACGTCTGATAATTGTAAGTTAGAGGGTCAGCGAGAATTAAGAATGACTTTATCACATGGGAGTGACAGAATAAAACGATACTATCATGGGGATGTTTTCTATATAAACCAATTAATCCATTTTCAATTCGTTTTAACAATAGGTTATCCTCTTCGTAACCCTTTTGTGTAAATCCAGCGGTGGTTATCTTTTTTATGGTTGGTGGAACTGGTAAGTTTTCAAATACCCCAAAATCTCTTTCAATAAAATGATAATCAACCATTAAATTAGGTGGGTTCTTCAAGTAACTTAAGATAATTTCACCCGTTAAACTGGCTCTAATTAGAGGGCTCGTATAAGCAAAATCAAAGGTTTTATGGTTGCGTTTTAAGTACTGTCCAACTTGATGAGCTTGATCAATACCATTTTGATTTAAAGGATTATCTGTCCATCCTTGGACCACATATTGTTTGTTTTGGTCTGTTTGACCGTGTCTAATAAGATATAATTTCATTTAATCACCTTATACATTATAACACATTATGGTATAATTGTTATGAGGGTGATTAAAATGAGAATGTTAGACTTAATAATTAAGAAACGTGATAAGGGTGAACTATCCAAAGCAGAAATTAAATTCATGATAGATGGCTATACTAAAGGTGATATTCCCGACTATCAAATGAGTAGTATGTTAATGGCGATCTACTTTAATGGGATGACCGATCAAGAATCAACCGAGCTTGCGATAGCAATGATGCATAGTGGTGATGTCTATGATTTAAGCCCAATTAAAGGAATTAAAGTTGACAAACATTCAACCGGTGGTGTGGGTGATAAAGTTACATTGGTATTAGGTCCTTTAATGGCTGCTTGTGGGGCGAAATTTGCGAAAATGAGTGGTAGAGGTTTAGGACATACGGGTGGAACATTAGATAAATTAGAAAGTATCCCAAACTATAATATTGAATTAAACGAAGCGGATTTCATTCATCAGGTTAATGAGATTGGTTTAGCAGTCATTGGTCAATCTAATAATATTACACCAGCAGATAAAAAACTTTACGCATTAAGAGACGTGACGGGGACTGTTCCATCAATTCCACTAATCGCCTCCAGTATTATGAGTAAAAAATTAGCGAGTGGTGCAGATGCGATTTGTTTAGATGTAAAAGTTGGCTCAGGCGCTTTTATGTCTAATGTAAAAGAAGGAACAAAGTTAGCAGAATTAATGGTTTCTATCGGTAATTTAGCGGGTAGAAAAGTTTATGCTATTTTGACTAACATGGATGAACCTCTCGGTAATAATATTGGTAATACCTTAGAAGTTATTGAAGCAATTGATACTTTAAAAGGTAAGGGTCCAAATGATTTGAAAGACGTTGTCTATGAGATTGCCAAATTATTATTAGAAGCGGCTGATATTGCCAAAGGTGATGCAGCGGTTAAATTATTAGATGAAAAAATTAACTCTGGTGAAGCATTTAATAAACTGGTTCAATTAGTGGCAGCCCAAGGTGGAGATATAAGAACGATTAAAGATTATTCATTGTTGCCTAAAGCAAAACAAGTCGTAGCTTTTGTAGCAAACAAGGCTGGTTATATTGAATCGATGGATACGATGATGGTCGGTCACGCGGGTATGTTACTAGGCGCTGGACGACAAACAATTCATGATAAAATTGATCCAGCGGTCGGGATTGTATTTAAAAATAAAATTGGCGATTTTGTCAAAAAAGGCGATACGATTTGTGAACTTCATGCTAACGATATCGGTGTTAATGAGGCGTTAAATGTTCTACAAAATGCTATTCATATTGGAAACACCAAAAATACAGTTACGTTAATAGAAGGAGTTATAAAATGAGTGTTGCATTAATCACTGGTGGGGCAACAGGAATTGGTAGAGGATTTGCGAATAAGTTAGCTGATCAAGGCTATAATTTAATCCTTACGTCACGAAACCTTGAAAATCTTGCCCTCGCTCAAAAAGAAATTCAAAATAAATACCATGTTAAAGTTTTAATATATGTTGCTGATATTACCAACGAATCAGCTAGAAAATCACTTTATGAATATGTGGAAAATTATCCAGTAAGTATTGTTGTTAACAACGCAGGCATAGGCTATTCACAAAACTTTTATGAAGGAGACATCACAAAAGAACAAGAAATAATTGATTTAAATATTACCGCTATGCAGGCTATCTTTAAGTATTACACTAAGAAGTTTTATGACTTAAAAGAAGGGCGTATTATTAATGTTAGCAGTGTTGCTGGATTCGTTCCTGGTCCTGGTGCGGCAACTTATTATGCATCAAAAGCTTATGTTACAAGTCTGACTAGAGCAGTTGCCTTGGAAACAAAGCACATTAAAGGATTGAAAATCCAAGCGGTTTGTCCTGGTCCGACAAAATCTAACTTTTATTTAACGTCTGGAACGAGTAAAAAATATTATAAAGCCAACCCCGATAAAGTCGCTCAAAAAACGTTAGAATCAAAAAGAACAATCGTCTTACCTGGGTTTAAAAATAAAATGTTACATGTCTTGTTAAAACTATTTCCAACCGCTCTTACGAGTAGAATTAATTACCGAATCCAAAAAAACATGAGAAAAAAAGCGTAAATCACTGTTTACGTTTTTTTTATGCTATAATGAGATTGATCACTTCGGGGAGCCTTTTGGCTGAGAGGATAATTTCGACCCGCATACCTGATCTGGATAATACCAGCGTAGGAATAGTATATATAGTTTATATAACTAATTCTTTTGGTATCCAACAGAATTTTTTTCTTTTTGGAGGATATAAAGATGAAAAAAACTGAATTAAAATTGGCTGAAAGTGCTATTCTAGTCGCACTAGCCATCGTTCTTGACATTACTAGTAAGATGATACCTGTCTTACAGATGCCTCAAGGAGGCTCTATTTCTTTAGCTTTATTACCACTTGTAATACTCAGTTTAAGAAATGGTTATAAGTATGGATTCCTTGGGGGGATGACTTTTGGAATTGTAAATTTTTTAATGGATGGTTACGCCTTTCATTGGGGTTCGTTTATCTTTGATTATGGACTAGCCTTTATCTTAGTAGGGACCTCTGCGATATTTAGTAAAAAAACGCTGAAGGGAAATGTCGTAGCCTATATTTCAGCGTTTGTCTTAGCGGTATTCTTAAAGTATTTAATGAGTAGTTTTTCGGGCGTGTTATTTTTTGCCGAGTTTTCGGGTGATATGAATCCTTGGTTTTATTCGTTTATTTTCTATAACTTGCCTTATAATGCTGCCTCATTGGGTGCCATTTTAATTGTGGCTCTTTTGATTTACCGAAGGTTATTAGCTTTTTTTAACCAAGCGTAACTATAGTATTAAATACTATATTATTAATTATTTATATAATTTATTCATTTCAATAAGTCTGAAAGAAACCTTTCAGGCTTATTTACATATTGTAACCGCTATCTTTATAGAATACGTTGTAATTGATTTTTATTTGGACTAAAATACACCTGTAAACAAACATAAACGTAATACTTAGTAGGAGGATTTAACATGAACAATTCATGGAATGGTTTTAAACAAGGGGAATGGGTAAATAAAATCGATGTTTCTGATTTTATCCATAAAAATTACAGTGAATATATTGGTGATAGTTCTTTTTTAGAAGGACCAACAGATAGTTCTTTACAGCTTAACGAGGCATTTAAGAATTTATTAGCGTTAGAAAAAGAAAAAGGTGGGGTTATTGATTTAGATACTAAAATACCTTCAACCATTGTGAGTCATAAGCCTGGATATATTAATCAAAGTCTAGAAAAAATTGTTGGACTTCAGACCGATGCACCTTTAAAAAGAGGTTTTTTTCCAGAAGGTGGTATTAACGTAGCCGTTAAAGCAACTGAAGCCTACGGTTATAAAGTGGATGATGAAACCATTAATACTTATACAAACGTTAGAAAAACACACAATCAAGGTGTTTTTGATGTTTATACAGCAGCAATCAGAAGAGCAAGACGTTCTCATATTATTACAGGTTTACCTGATGGCTATGGTAGAGGCCGAATTATCGGTGATTATAGACGCGTTGCATTATATGGTGTTGATGCCTTAATTGCAGATAAAAAGAATCAAAAAACAACCGCTTCATTTCCGATGAATGAAGAAAATATCCGCTTAAGAGAAGAAATTCAAGATCAAATAAAATCTTTAAATCAATTAGTTGAATTAGGAAACATGTATGGTTTTGATTTAACAAAACCTGCCAAGGATTCTAAGGAAGCCATTCAATGGTTATACTTTGGTTATTTAGCAGCCGTAAAAGAACAAAATGGTGCTGCCATGAGTCTTGGTAGAATTGATGCGTTCTTAGATATTTATTTTGAAAGAGACTTAGCAAATGGTACTTATTCAGAAACAGAAATTCAAGAATTTATTGATCATTTTGTCATGAAACTTAGAATGGTACGTTTCGCAAGAACACCTGAATATAATGAACTATTTACAGGCGATCCAACATGGGTTACCGCAGTTTTAGGTGGGTTGAATAACGAAGGTGGTTCTTTTGTTACAAAAACAGCTTATAGACTTTTAAATACGCTTTATAACTTAGGCACTTCAGCAGAACCAAACTTAACCATTTTATGGAGTACTGATTTACCAGAAAACTTTAAAGCTTACACGACTAAAGTTTCTATTGATACATCAAGTATTCAATATGAAAATGATGATTTAATTAGACCAATCCATGGCGATGATTATGGTATCGCGTGTTGTGTATCACCAATGGCAATTGGTAAAGAAATGCAATTCTTTGGCGCTAGAGCCAACGCTGCTAAAGCATTACTTTATGCCTTAAATGGTGGTAAAGATGAAATAAGTGGTGTTCAAGTATTCGAAAAGAGTAAAAGAGAAGTGATTCAAACAGACTACTTGGATTATAATGAAGTATTAGAACGTTTCAATGAAACACTAAAAGAACTTGCAGAAGTATATGTTAGTGCTTTAAATATCATTCACTATATGCATGATAAATATGCTTATGAAAAAATTGAAATGGCCCTTCATGACAAAGATGTGACAAGATATTTCGCAACTGGTTTAGCTGGATTATCTGTTGTTGCAGACTCATTATCAGCCATTAAGTACGCAAAAGTTCAACCTATCTATGATGAAATTTCAGGGTTAATTGTCGATTTTAATACCATTGGAGACTTTCCTAAATATGGTAACGATGATAATCGCGTTGATGATATTGCCGTCAAAGTGGTTGAAACATTTATGGGTTATATTCGTTCAAATTATACGTATCGAAAATCAATTCCTACCTTATCAATATTAACGATTACTTCAAATGTCGTTTATGGTAAACATACTGGCAATACGCCAGATGGTAGAAGAGCTGGTGAACCTTTTGCCCCAGGGGCAAACCCAATGCATGGAAGAGATTCATCTGGTGCATTAAAGAGTATGTTGTCAGTGGCTAAAATTCCATTTGAAGATAGTGCCGATGGAATTAGTAATACTTTTACGATCATTCCTAAGGCCTTAGGAAATAATATTTCTATTAAAGATTCAATTGTGCATTTAGTTGATGATGTTCAAGTATCTAACCTAATAAGCTTATTGGATGGGTATTTTGGATCTAATGGATACCATTTAAATGTTAACGTATTTAATCGTGAAACTTTGAAAGATGCCTATTTACATCCAGAACTATATCCTAATTTAACGATTAGAGTTTCAGGTTACGCCGTAAACTTCTCACTTCTAACTGATGACCAAAAGAAAGAAGTTATGAGTCGTACGTTTCATGAAAGATTTTAAGATAGAACAATTATATGGTAATGTTCATTCAATTGAAACATTAGGCGCTTTTGATGGACCAGGTTTAAGATATGTCTTATTTCTACAAGGCTGTCCGATGAAATGTAAATTTTGTCATAATAGAGACACTTGGGGAACTGGTACAAACAAGTTAATGACGGTTGAAGAAGTTTTAAATGATTACGATCGTTATAAAGCATTTTACAAAAAAGGTGGTTTGACAGTATCCGGTGGTGAGGCAACCTTACAACTTGAATTTATCACCGAACTTTTTAGACAAGCAAAAGAAAAAGGGATTCATACCTGTTTGGATACCGCAGCACCAACCTTTACTGAAACAAGAATAGCTGAGTTTAATAAACTGCTTGATTATACGGATTTGGTTTTGCTGGATATTAAACATATTGATAATGATATCCATAAATGGTTAACCGGTTTACCTAATAAGAACATATTAAAGTTTTCAAAGTTATTAGATGACAGACGCATCCCAACTTCAATCAGACATATATTACTTCCTGACATTAATTCTCAAGATGAATATGTGATTAAATTAAGAACATTTTTAGATACACTTTCAAATGTGGTATCGATTGAGGTTTTACCTTATCACACAAAAGGGATCACAAAATGGGAACAAATGGGATTGAAATATGAGTTGCTAGAGACACCTGAACCATCAGAAGAACTCATTAAACACGTTGAAACAATACTTAAATCCAATTATCAATACATGAGTTAATTAAAAAAGGACACGAATCTACTTGATTATTCGTGTCCTTTTATTTTGAATGTCGGTAAAATGTGTTCGTCTATAACCGATAAATAGTCTACCCTAGGGTTATATGAAAATGGAATCCGGTAAGCCTCGTCTTTGAAAACTTGATACGGGATTGATTTCCTCCCCTCTTCCAATGATGCCATATAATATTTGTAGAGAACTTCAAAGGGGAGGTAGTAATGTTCATTATAATATGCGAAATAAACAATTAAAAAGCCAATTCCGCCTGCAGCAGTAATTCTTCTTAAATGTTCAATTTGGTGGGGATGAATATTACTAAATGGAATTGAAGTTTTACTTTGAGTTTCCTTACAATCAAAGTCAATGTAAAAACCTTTATAAATACCATTAAAGTCGGTAGTAGAAGGTATTTTATAGTAAGCTTCCGTTATTTTTGCCTTATTGCGGGCTGGATAATTAACATGGACAATTTGAATTGGGGTTGGTTTTTTATAGACAACCGCTCTTTTTGTTTCAAGATAGTAATCATTGGTGACTGAAACATCATCTTCTAAGGTTTGACCCATGTTGGACTTGTTAATTAATTTTTTGGGTGGTTCTTTTTTTGGTATAGGGTGGTTAATTGGTCTTTTTGGACCAGGATATTTTAATGCCATAGGTATCACCAGTCTTATTATACCCTAAAATGTTATCATTTTCTTAAAAATCAAGTAAATGTGTTTAAAGTCGTCTTAAAATAGTGTATAATACTATTAGTTAAAGACGTTTCTTAGGAGTTGATAGAATGAAAATACATGTCTATGCCCTTGGGGGTTTAGGTGAAAACGGAAAAAACATGTATGTTGTTGACGTTGATGAACAAATTTTTATTTTAGACAGTGGGATTAAATATCCCACCAGCGAACTATTTGGGGTAGATGAAATTGTCCCAGATTACCGCATGTTAATGAATAAAAAGCATAAAATAAAAGGAATTTTTATGTCGCATGCCCATGAAGATCATATTGGGGCTATTTCGCATCTATTAAAAGACATTAATGTGCCGATTTACGCAACTAATTTTACGATGGAAATAATTAAGGATTCTCTAAAAGATAAGGGTTATGATTTAGAGATTTTTGAGTTTATTACCATTACACCTTATTCAACCATTAAATTTGGAGAGGTTAAAGTAACCTTCTTTAAGACCACCCACTCTATCCCAGAAAGTGTTGGGATTGTGATTCAAACATTAGACGGTTCCATTGTCTACACTTCAGATTTTACATTTGATCAAAGCAATGATTCAAATTACCAAACTGATTTTCAAAAAATCAATGAAATTGGGGAAAGAAAAGTATTATTATTAATGGTTGAGTCGATTAATAGTACACTCCCTCTAGATGGCAGAATGAATCATATGTTAGATTCTGAATTAAATCGTATTATTTCCCATACGAATGAGAGAATCATCGTATCCTTATTTTCGAGTGACTTATTAAAAATTCAAAAAGTTATCGATATTGCCTTAAAGTATGATAAACGGATCGCGATTATTGGTCGTAAGGCTCAAAGGATTGTTGATATCGCGATTAAAATGAATTATTTGACGATTCCAGAAAATAAATTAACGAACTTACGCTATATCGATGATAAAAATCAAAACGATGATCCTGATTTAGTCTGTTTAGTGACTGGCGATAGACACGAACCATTTTATATGTTACAAAGAATGGTTAAAAAACATGATCGTTTAATTCATATTAATGAAAATGATACCGTCATTATTGTTACATCACCAATTCCTGGGACCGAAAAAATGGCAGCTAAAACATTAGATACTCTATACCGAACTGACGCAACAATAGAAGTAATTGACAAAAGTTATTTGACAATCAATCATGCCACAAGGGATGAAATTAAAATGATGATCAGTCTTTTAAAACCACAATATATTATGCCCGTCATTGGTGAATACCGTATGCAATACCACCTTCAGTCATTAGCTAAAGAAATAGGTTATGATGAGAAAGACGTTTTCTTAATGAATAATGGCGATGTCTTAAGATTTACAGATGGAAAACCAGTTGTCCAAAGAGACAGATATCGAACAGGTGATATTCTTATTGACGGTTCTCAAGCTGGTGATGTCAATGATATCGTTATTCATGATCGAGAATTATTAAGTGAAGATGGCGCACTCATCTGTATTGGCCATATTGATCCAAAAAATAAATCATTAATCGGTGAAGTTGAAGTTGTTATGAAGGGGTTTATGCCTGAAATTGA
>ENA-UOOK01000265-UOOK01000265.1-fermentation-metagenome-genome-assembly--contig:-NODE-265-length-66601-cov-8.490247_pt1 | contig 66601 bp, 49 predicted proteins | sample MGYA00245777_ERZ724023 | MGnify/ENA primary metagenome ERZ724023 (study PRJEB28704, sample SAMN03018312) | fermentation metagenome | biome: anthropogenic terrestrial biome; feature: soil; material... | reverse complement strand
GTGGATCCAGCTCAATAAGACGAATGAACCCGAAGTAGGTTCCGTAGGAACACCATAATCTTCCATCGGTTGGATCCAGAAGAAATGCCGGGTCAATTGCATCACAATCTTCAATGCCGTCACTAAAGGCAACCCGTGTTTCATCTTTAAATCCGAAATCAGGAGAATTTGGATCAAGTGATTTCGTCCACATTACATAAACACTACTTGCATGACCTCCATCGCCTTTAGCGTATGAAACGTAGTAACGGTCTCCAATTTTAACAGCATCAGGTGCAACCCCTCCGCCGGGTCTTACTGCACCACTATTCCATGTCCAGCCATCTTCGGATATTAATCCGCCTCCGCCTGTTCCAAATGTATAGTACTTGCCGTCACATTCCATGATTGTTGACGGATCATGTATAAATGGTTTCCCGATTTGTGCCGTTACGGTTCCGGTCAACAAAAGTGTCAACAGGGATGTTATGCCCAATATTTTAATTTTTGATTTCATAATTCCGATTTATATACAATTGAGATATTCTTAGTTTGACTGGCTGAATTTATTCACAGCTAATGGTGATATCTTTAATCGGCTCTCCGTTCTCATCAAGGAAGCGAATGCAGAAATCACTCATTCCGGGGCCGTTGATTACTGCTCCCCGGATTATATTTGCGCCTTTGACAAGTGTAAGCCGGGGAGAGAGACAATCATCCATTACCATGCGTCTGTCTCCCGAAAGTATCACTGCTTCTTTGCCATTCAGCCACCACATTGATGCTGAATTTGACCCTACAGCCATTCTTACATTTTTCATTTCCTGCGGACTATTGACCACCGTTACAGCCCAGAAAAGAACTCCGTATGTTTGTTTGTTCAACCCATAGGCGAAACGAAACAGTTTCACATTATACTTTGTGCTTTCCAGGGCATGCCAGGTCAACTCCTGTTCTCCGACTTTTACTTTTTCTCCGTCTTTGGGTAAAACAGTAAACTGTTCCGGGAAATACTCAGTTGTAAACGCTGTTCTTATATAACTGTCTGTAAAAACAGTATTGGTACGGTTTGGTTTGTTGATTGGCTCCAGCAGTAACCAACGCTGAATAAATCCCTGGGAATCAGGTGTCTTCTTTGATTTTGTGGCCGGAATGAAGTAGGGTGCGATGCTTCGTACAGTATCGCGTTTTGTAGGATCGTCCATCTGACGTCCAGCTGTGCCAGGTTGCGCATGTAATCCTAATCCTGTAAGGATTAAAGAGATAACCGCTAATGACAGTGTTTTTAATTTGATGTTCATGATAAATATTAATAGTGTTTACGATAGTGTATTTTTAAAAAATTAAACATTTCTTATGCTAAACTACCACAATATTTTTCGCTTTTTACTACGATGACAGAAAATGAAATGTAATTGATTGATAACTGAAAGAGAAAAGTCTCTCGGAAGCTAATTGACCTGAATAAAACAGATAAGGGAGTAAAATTGATGACTACATTTATCCTTTAAATTTTTAGTATAAGAGTTTTAAATATCACTGACATTATGAAATTAAAATTAATGGTTACTGCAGCACTCTTTCTATGTTTAGGAATTGTTTCATCTGCCCAGCAATCCTATCCGGAGGGGAAAGAAGTTTTCAAAAATAGCGACGTTGTTTTCCGCCAGATCGACGAACACACCTGGGTTGGAACCGGGAATTTAGTCTATAACGAAAGCCTGTATCTCGTGGAAGGAACCGATAAAGCTGTTTTGATCGATGCGGGGACTAAAATCAAAGGCCTCGATGGGATTGTGGCAGCTATCACAAAAAAGCCGGTAATAATGGTGGCCACACATGTTCATGGGGATCACACAGGCTCATCAATTGATCGGTTCCCTGAAATATACATTAATCCTGGCGATACGGTTCTGATTCCTCAGGTAATGCCTGGCTATAAGGGGAAGATCAGATACCTGGCCGACGGTGAAGAAATAGACCTTGGGGACAGAAAGCTGGAAGTGGTTTTTACACCGGGTCATACCCCTGGCTCCACTTCATTTATTGATAAGGATGCGGGGTATGGATTCAGTGGTGACTCATTTGGTTCCGGGAACCTGCTTTTAAGCATGAATTTCTCGACTCTTATTTCAACCTGTGAGAAGATGAGTGCAATTATGCAGAAATACGGGATTAAAAATCTTTTTCCCGGACACTATTATGGTAACAATCCTGAAACAAAGCAGAGAGTTGATGATATGGTAACCTTAAGCAAGGATGTATTAACCGGGAAAGTGAAGGGAGTAGAGAATCCGGATGGTGGGATGGGGCTTAACCTTGTAATCAGTGACTACGGCGTTCGAATCAATTATAATAAAAAAGCTATCAATTAGAATCGATGAAATTATGAAAAGGCTCTTTTTCTTAGTCATTGCAACCTCGCTTTTGGTGGAATCATCTGTCACCGGTCAGGGCTCTTATGACAAAAATTTAGTAATTACAAAAACCGACATCGAAAAGGCAGGTACATCAATCCCGGCTTCGGCAATCGGAGAACCTGTCAGTTCGGTTAAACTATATGCTCCGCGCTGGGTTGAAGCGACCGATGCCACTCCTGCATACGGTATTGTCGAGGGTTCAATTTTCCCTGTAGATCCGGAAGGCTGGCCAATTAATTTTCGTGTTCTGCTTCCCGCAAGCTGGTCGTATCGTGCCATGCAGACCGGCGGAGGCGGTATGAACGGATCTATCACAGTCAGAGAAGGCAGAAATCCGCTGTTAAATAAAGGTTTTGCATTGTATGGCAGCGACTCTGGCCACCAGGGAGGAATGGGCGGAGGAGGCAAAGCTCTGGCTTCCGGTCCTTCAGGAGCTAAACCTGAAGAATGGAGCCTCAATGAGGAAGCTATCCGCAACATCGGTTATATGCAAATGAAGAAGACCCATGATGCAGTGATGGTTATAATTGAAAGGATATATAATGAAAGACCTCGTTTCAACTATTATGTCGGAGGCTCTCAGGGCGGACGCGAAGGACTTATGGTCGCCCAAAGATATCCCGCAGATTATGACGGCATAATATCTGATGTCCCGATAGTCAGCCTTTCGACTCTGATGCTTGCTCCTGAACTGATAAGGATACAGGAAAAACCACTGGCAGGCTGGGTGACGCCTGACAAGACTGATGCAATCAGGACTGAGTTCCTGAGGCAATGTGACAAACTTGACGGGTTGTCAGACGGGATAATTAATAACTATATGGCGTCACGTACCATATTTGATGTGACAGACGGTTCGGGTCCTGCTGATCCATGGGCAGCCCTGCGCGTGCCGGAAGGAAAGGATCAGATACCGGGAGTTGCTTCTTCACCGGACAGGCTTACTGACGGACAGATTAAGACACTCGAATTCGTGTACAGCAGGCTCATATTCAAGTCACCACTTGCAAACGGCGTCAGATCGTTCGGCATGTGGCTCCCGACTATCGATCCTGAATCATTCGGAACGATTACCCCTAACCGGTATAAAGGACAGGAAGGAGCGCCGGATAACGCTCAGGTTCACTCCGGGCTCGGAGTTCTCGGGGTAACCGGGTTCCTGATGCAGGATCTGGCTGCCAATCCGCTGGACTATACCGAGGATAAAGCCATGCTTAAGCGCCGGAAACAGATATCCGAATGGCTCGATGCGACGAATCCGAACCTGAATGAATTTTACAGGCATGGGGGCAAGATAATTATTACTGTCGGGACTCAGGATTTTATTGCCTCTTCTGGTGCACAGCTTGATTATTATCAGTCTTTACTGAATAAGATGGGACAGAATAAACTGGATAAGTTTGCACGGTTGTACGTTGTTCCCCAGGGTGGCCATGGATTATCAGGCAGAAGCTATAAGATGAACGGGGATGGAGAATCAGTTATGATAAGAAACATTCCGGCACCAAACTCCGGCGACAAATTGGATTTGATAATATCATGGGTTGAAGAAGGAATCGCTCCTGCCAAAACACTTGTTATAGACACCGATGGACGAATCGGGGTTAAGCCGGAAGGTAAAGGATATCTTCTCTGTTCATATCCGGAATATCCAAAATATACAGGCGGGGAGCAGGATCAGGTAAGTTCTTATGTCAGTTCATCGAAATAAGATAAGAGGTTACAACCGAACTCCTGGTTTTATTATGGCCTTCTGACAGCCTGAAACTGGTCCCGGTCAGTGCCTCTTCCCTGACCTTTGCCTCGCAGTCTGCTTGTCAGCAAAAAGCGTCAGGTCGATCGAGTCAGCCATTTTCCTGAAACCTGTTGTGTCAGGATGCAGGCCATCATTCTGAAAAGATGACACGAGACTTTCCGGATCATCAGGGTTTTTCAGCACCCTGTCAAAATCGATAACAGCATCGTACCGGCCGCTGTTCCGGATCCAGGCGTTAACTTCATTCCTGCAGGTTTCACTGTATTTATTATAGTAACCATTGCCCCTGAACGGGGTTATGGTGGCACCGTAAACCTTTAATCCTTCCGCATGGGCAGAATCTATCATCATCGTGTATGCATCGATAAGTCCGTCAGCAACAGAAGCCGCATCGTCTGCAGATCTGACCTGTCCGATATCGTTGACCCCTTCAAAAACTATAACCCATTTTACTCCCGGCTGACTAAGAATGTCCCTCCTGTAGCGTCTGATTGCGGCAGGTCCGAGGCAGTCCCTGAGAACGCAGTTGCCGCCGATGCCAAGATTAAGAATGCCTGTCTGTCTTGTATCTGCATTTGCCCGGAGCCGTTCAGCCAGCATATCCGGCCACCTGTTCTGGAGGTCTGTTGTTGAACCCCGTCCGTCAGTGATCGAGTTGCCCAATATCGCAATACAAGATACCGATGATCTCGTCAAAACATCAATGCCACTGATTACATACCAGTGTTCCGTTGGCACAGAACCGGTAAAATCGGTTACGGAAACATCATTCCCTGCCATTATATAGGAAGTGGTCCGGGAACCAGGGTGGCCGGTGATATCCGGTGACGTGGCACCGAAATAAATTGTTATTGCCAGATCCATCCGTGGTTTTAGATTAAAATTGACCGGGTCTGAGGTAATTACGCCACCCGGATCCAGGGTAATCTCATGATTGCCATTAAATGTAAGTTTTACGTTTGTTGAATTATCAATGGCACCCCGGCCGGCTGAGGCTGCAATCTGCACTGAACGCATGGTGACAGGAGATTTGCTGAATTCATTTGAAAGCTTTAGCCGCAGGGTTTTTCCACCAATAGAAACCCGCACTATCTGACGCAGGGAGTTATCAGTCAGTCCCGGGGAAGGAGGATTATTGCGTGGCTCGACAAGCTGAAGGGCTGTGCTCCAGGCAGCCACCCAATTTTCTGTCTTTTTGCGCCCGGGTTGACCAGCCAGGTCCATAGTACTCAACAAAACGAATACTAACAGCAGAGTCGAATAAAGACTCAGGGGCCTTGTATTTCTTTTAACATTCATGGTAATCGGCTTTAATGAATCTGACATTCCCCACTAAAGTAATTCTAATTTTTTTAAATGACTGCCTGAAACAGATTGAAGACCTTTTTTCAGGATTTCTTTCTCCTGAAAAGATAAAATACCGGAATGCCAGCTATAACCGTGGTCAGGGCAATTGATGATTCGACCGGCCGCTCAAGGAAGGACAGCACAAGAATTGCAACACCTGTCACCACATAGATTGCCTGGGTAAAGGGGTAACCTTTCAGTTTCAGGACAGACATCCTGTTCATCCTGAGTTTGACTGTGCCAAGTACAGCCAGTATTGGAAATAATCCGAGTGAGAATCCCATGTAAGTCAGTACCTGGTCGAAGGTCCCTGAGAGAGCCAGTATTACTGCTATCAGGCACTGCAGTAAAATTGCATTGGATGGCACATTGTGCTTTGGGTGAATCCTGGCAACAGACCTGAAGAAAAGGCCGTCTTTTGCCATGGAGTAATACACCCTCGGTCCAAGGATTATGAATGCGCTCAATGAAGAAAACAGAGCGAAAGCGATCAGCAATGATGTCAGCATCCCGGCATAATTCCCGAAGAGGTTTCCCATTGCCAGGCCACCCACTGAAATGACACCCTTTATTTCTTCCGGGCTGACAGCATATATGAACAATGTGTTAAGTCCGAGATAAAGAATCATTACTATTCCTGTTCCCAGGATGAGTGAGCGGGGTAACGTTTTAACAGGATTTACAATCTCAGATCCTACATATGTAGATGCGTTCCATCCACTGTATGCGAACATGATCCACATGAGTGACAGGCCTGCTGTTTTCCATCCCGCAAAACCTGTTGAGATCCATCCCTCTGAATTGAAGTTTCCGATGTTTCCTTTTCCTGAAGCAAAGCCTGCAAAAAGAAGCAGGAGGATCAGCCCGACCTTTAAAAAAGTGAGAATATTCTGAACTGTGGAGCCTGTTTTAAGGCCATGGTAATGAATGTATGTGAATATTATTATAACACTTGCAGACATGAATTTTCGGGTTGAAACCTGGGTCAACAGGCCGGAAGCTTCAAACCACTCAGGTATTGCCGGTAATGCTCTGCATAAATATTCACTGAATCCCAGTGCTGAGGCTGCTATGGGAGCGGAAAAACCAACAATGAATGATACCCATCCGCTGAGAAAACCGAAGACCGGGTGATAGAGCTTTGACAGAAAATAGTATTCTCCTCCGGCCTCCGGCATTGCGGCCCCTAGTTCACCATATGAAAGGGCACCACACAGGGCGATTACTCCTCCGGCAATCCACAATAACAGCATCAGAAGCGGGTTGTTCAACTCTGCCATAAGGAGGCCCGAGGTGGTAAAGATGCCGGCACCAATCATGTTGGCCACAACAATATTTGTTGTAGAGAATAGTCCGAGTTTTCTCTTCAGGTCGTCTGCCATTGCCAGGCGTATTATCTTGCAGCCCTCTTATAGCTTATCAACATTCCCTGAATAATGGTTGATTCGTAATTTTTAAAACTTCTGACATATTCAGGGTAATCTCCCTGGCTTCCGTAACCACCCCTGCCGGAGACATTATGTGTGGTGTAACAGCCTCCGACTTTGAGTTTAGGATCAATATCGGCGAAGTAATTCTTATTCCAGTTCTTATCAGCATCACTGAAGATAAAATCGAAAGGACCCTTCAGTTCCTTAACGAGTTCATGTGCATCGGCAAGTCGGGCATCGATGTAATCAGAGAGCCCGGCTTCCCTGAAATTCCGGAGTGCCTCCCGGTGCCTGTCAGGGTCAATCTCGATAGTGATAAGCTTACCTCCTGTTTTGCTCAACGCCCAGGCTATCCAGATGCCGGAATGCCCCGTTGAAGTACCAATTTCAAGAGCGCTTTTATAATTGCCTTTTATTATCAGATCATATAGCAGCTGCCCGTCGCGTGCGGGGATGTTCATGTCATACCACCTTTCTGAACGGTCAGAGAGGAATTTTCTGACCTTTTCATCCAGCGCAGGATTACTTGCCGGTTCCTGAGCAAGGAGAGAGTTGTAATTTATTGTTCCTGAGATGACGAGTAAGAACATTACAGTAAACCGTCCGGCTGACTTCATGTTGTTTGTTTTATTCAAAGATACATCTTGTGCAGGATGAAAAAAATCTGACTTGAGATCGGATTTCAAGGGTAGCCAGGTAAAGGCAATTCTTCAGTTATCGGCTCCAGCCGCAGTGTTTCGTTCGAAAATGTAGACTCCCGTTGATACGGTTAATTTATTTAGCCCCACCATCCGTCTTGTGAGTTTGACAGTGTGACCACCCAGGCCTAACTGAGCTCTCTTTCCTTACCATACAGTATTATCTGGCCCGGCTCAACATTACCCGAATCAGCAAGCTGCAGCGTACTCAGTTCAGCATCAAATACCTTAATGACAGCGATATCTGTTGACGGATCTGAACCTATAATCGTCGCATCCAGCTCCAGCCCGTCATAAAAGATCACAACAATAGTATCTGCACCCTCAATTACATGATGATTGGTGATGATATAACCGTCTGAAGAGGTCACAAATCCTGAGCCTGAGGCTGTCTAATCAGCTTTATGTTCACCAACCTGCTCGTTTGTCATCCTTGTTGCCCTGATATGGACAACTGCCTGTGAGGTTCGTTTTATCACTCCCGTAACTGTGGATGAGTATGCATCCAGTAACTGGCTGTCATTCGTTGAGATGAATTCAGCCATTATATGACTCCCCCTGAGAGAGGGAGACACAATATTCAGACCATAACTATGGCCTGCAAATTTGTTATGCAAATTTTATCCAGCAGATAGACCGCTCCTGAAATGACCCTTTTACCCGTATTGAAAACCATCCTGACATTTATAATCTGTCGAAATTTACTCCTCAGTTATAAATCTTTTAAAAATATCTTTTTGCGCCGAATTTTCATTAGGTTTACTAAAATCCTTTTAGTAATTTGATGGGAATACTATGGAAAAACATGAACTGGAAAAAATTCTCGGTGCTCAGAGGGAATATTTTGCCTCAGGCAAAACGCTCGATATAAATTACAGGCTCCAAAACCTGAAGAAACTCAGATCTCTGATCCTCAGCCATGAAGATGAACTTAAGGAGGCGCTGTATAAGGATTTTCATAAGCCTGATTTTGAAGTTCTTGGAACAGAAACCAGGTTTGCCATCGCCGAGATCAGCATGATGATAAGAAATCTCAGGAAATGGTCAGGCAGGCAAAAAGTAAGGACTTCAGTTACTAATTTTCCTGCCAGGAGCTATATTATACCAGAGCCCTGCGGACAGGTGCTGATCCTGTCGCCCTGGAACTATCCTCTGCAGTTATCAATAATTCCGGCAATGAGCGCGCTGGCTGCAGGCAACTGCGTAGTTCTTAAAGTCTCCCAGAAGGTTCCACATACACTCGAAGTCATATCAAAAATAATTGACCATTTTCCAAAGGAACTGATAGTATTGGTAAGGGGAGAGCACTCAGTGAGCGAATATCTCCTGGATTTCAGGTTTGATTACATATTCTTTACGGGAAGTCCGGCCGTAGGAAAGATGGTGATGGCAAAAGCCTCCGTTAACCTGACCCCGGTAACTCTCGAGCTGGGAGGCAAGAATCCTTGTGTTGTGGCAGCCGATGCAAAACTCAGTTTTGCCGCAAAAAGGATAGCGTCAGGAAAATTCCTGAATGCCGGCCAGACTTGCATAGCACCAGATTACCTTCTTGTTGACAGAAAGGTAGAAGCGCCTTTCCTGGAGCTTCTGGTCAAAGAAATCAAATCATTCTATGGGGATGATCCCTCTATAAGCCCTGATTATTGCAGGATGGTCAATGCCAGAAAGACCATTAGAATGGAGTCACTCATGAAGAACGGGAACATAGTTGCAGGTGGTAAGACAGATCCGGAAACCTGTTTTGTTGCTCCTACCATAATCACAGGAATCAAACCTGAGGACCCGGTCATGCAGGAGGAGATATTCGGCCCGGTTTTGCCTGTAATCTCTTTCGATGATTTTTCAGAGGTGTATTCCGTTATCAACAGGAACCCGAAGCCGCTGGCAGCATATATATTTACAACAAGCAGAAAGCTCTCAGAGGAGTTCCTGTCAAAAACCAGCAGCGGCTCTGCGGCAATAAACGACACAATAATGCAGGTTGCATCACCTAACCTGCCTTTCGGAGGAACCGGTCCGAGCGGAATGGGCAGGTACCACGGGAGAAAGTCATTCGAAACATTCTCAAACATGAGATCCGTTATGGAGAAATCAAATCTCATTGATCTTCCTGTCCGATATCCGCCGTACACACCAATCAAGGAAAAAATTCTCAGACTTTTAATGCGTTAGAAAGCCAGACTGACCTGTTTCATGGCTTCTTGCCCGGAAGTTGACAAAACCTTTTAAGATCAGGATTGTTAACATTAAAATTGTCAGATCATGAAAAAGCTAATGGGTCTTCTAATGGTATTAATTATAGCATCAGGAATCATGTACGGTCAGAAACCACTTACAGTCGGGGATAAAGTACCCCAATTCAAAGCCACTGCGGATGACGGATCTGCCTGGGATATCAGCAGGAATATAGGTAAAGACTATATCGTCATATATTTTTTCCCGGGTGCAATGACTAGCGGATGCACTAAACAGGCATGCTCCTATCGTGATCATATGGCTGACCTTACATCAGAGGATGCAATTGTAGTGGGGATCAGTGGTGATAAACCTGAGAGTCTAAAGTTGTTCAGACATGCCGAAAACCTCAACTTCCCGCTTTTGTCTGATGAAAAGGGCACCATAGCCGCAGCCTTTGGTGTACCTGTGGGTGATGGTGCAACTATAAAGAGAACTATTGATGGTGCCGAATATGAGCTTGTGCGCGATCTTTCCATAAAGAGGTGGACCTTTATTGTGGGAAAAGACGGGAAGATCATCTATAAAAATGATGCCGTAGACCCGGAACAGGATACCAGGGAGGTCCTTGATTTTCTCAGAGCACAAAAATAATCATTCCTGCTACCGGAATATCCTGATTACTGGTCAATCGCCCCTTATCAGATTCTGACTTACAGAATCCTGCTTTCTCATTGAAAAACTTTTTCTTTTTGCGGGTGTTAAAAGAATCTGAACATTCCTTTTTCCAGGCAAGTAATTGATTGTATAAGGTGGTTCAAATTATCCTGTTGAGTCTGTTTCTGCCGTTCATTTTGCCGTATCTGAAAAGCCTGGACAAGAAGGAGATGCTCAGTATGTCAGTTGCGCAGGCCTGTGACTTCGCTCTGGAAAACAACAGAACTGTCCGGTCATCCGGGATTGACATCAGTCTTGCTGAGAAGAAGGTCAGTGAAAACCTTGCATTTGGACTTCCGCAGGTGAATCTGAGTGCTAATTACCTCCACCAGTTCGTTGTACCGGCACTCATCTTCGGTCAGGTTCTTGATACGGATGAATTACCTGACGGCCCGGTTACCTTGTGAGGATATCGGTAATGCCTTTGTGGATTCTCCTGTCATCCCTCCTGGGGTGAAGGATAACACAACATTTGATCACACTGTTTCCCAGCTGATTTTCAGTGGCTGGTTTGTAATCATTAATTGCCGGTGACCTTCCTGACCGCTTCAAGATGCAGGAAGGCTTCGTGGTCATATGCTGCTTTGGATCTCCTGAGGGCCCAGCTTTTTTCAAGTATCTCACGTGCTTCCTCGAATCTGCCCTGTTTATAGTATCCCCAGCCCTTGCAATCCATAAAGATCCATTCATACTGGCCCTGACTTAACTCAAGCGCTTTTTCAGACAGTTCGATGCCCTCCCTGATGTTTCTTTCTTTGTCGATCAGAAAGTATGCCAGGTAGTAAACCCACCAGGGGCTTTTGCTGTCAAGGCTTACTGACCGGCGGAAGGCGATCTCTGCCTGGTCGGGCATATTGGCCTGGGTGTATGCCCATCCCAGATTACGCTCAAGTGCAGACTCAGGCCATGCATTTTTCTTATAGATCGACTTGTATTGCCTGAGATATTTACCGGCGCTGGCCGTGTCCCTGACAGTCAGGTACAGAATTGCTTTTCTCCACACCAGCGTCGGATCATCCGGAAAATACTCATCAGCTTTATCATAAAGTTTTCTTTCCTTTTTGTATTGCCCTGTTTTATGATAGGCATATCCGGGCTGTATATAATAGTAGACCCACCATGGTTTGACATCCATTCTGGCATAGAGATCAAGAGCTTTTTCATACTGCGGAATTGCCTTGTCATACTGAAGCAGTGAGGCGTACTTGTTTCCAATATCATAATAGGTGCCGGGGTAAGATTCATCAATTTCCAGGTATTGCTCGAGGTATCTGATTTCTTCGAACGGTGTTTCGTGGAAGTATGCATGATTTGAATTTATCAGGATCTGCATCGCCAGCGGCACAAGATCCTTTTTTTCATAAGCCTTGTCACTCCATTCCCTTGCTGCCTCATACAATCCTTCATTCATGCATGTCACCGATATCATCAGCTTCATATGGTGGTAGTTTGAATCAATTGAGAGAGCCTGTTGAAACATTTCTCTGGCTGTTGCATAGTCTTTCTTACTGCGGGCAGATTCTCCCAACAGGTAAAGCCTGTAGGCTTCCGGAGAATTGGTAACCGGAGGAAACCGACGATCCGGGGGCAGTTCTCTTATCATCTTGGATATGACCAGGTAATCCATTACTAGCCCTGACAGGGAGTCAATGGCATACAGCATACTGTCTGACCTCCCTTCAATCCTGAAAGCCTTGTAGACTTCGTCTGTTTTTGAGTCGGTTATCTGTGCATTTAACCTGGTTTTCGGGCCCTCCCTGTTAATACTGCCCGTAATGAATATATCAATATCAAGTTTTTGTGAAATTATCTTGGAGACTGGAGGAGCAAGGGATGCATAGTTCGTTGCCGCCTCATCTTGCAGCAGCAGGTTTAAAGTTTCTTTTTTTCTGACTTTAAGATCAGGTGAATTTGACAGTGCTGTAATAAGGTTATCCTGGATCCCGTTCTGCCAGATATCCCAGAGGCTGTCATTGGTCATGTTCTGAAACGGGAATACTGCAACCGCAAGTTTATCATTTGATGTGTTCAGGGATTTAAACGGACCGAGAACATCAAAGAGAATGAATGTCAGCAATAACAATGAGATAACTGAGGCCAATGCCCAGGAGAGGAGCTTTTTGCCTTTCGTATTTCCCTTAGCAGGGGGGGACAGTACTTCTTCAGCCTTAAAATCAGGTTTTCCTTCCGCAGGTTCAGTCATTGCTGCAACTTTTGCAGCGTGGCCGTACATCATTCCGGTTATGATCTCCCTGGTTGCCAGAGCTACCTTGTTTATCTGAATACGGTACTTTGTATTATTCTGGTTTTTAGTCTCATCATCTTCATCAGTCAGCGGTTTGTTAACCCCCGGTTCCCTGTATATAAATTCAACCCCGCGAAGCATCCCCCCGAGGACTGATTCACATAATGCAATATCCCCGATGTCCAGGTCATGAATTCGTACAGGCAGGACCCTGCTTGCCACATTCCCGTTAGGCAGTGTAACCTTTAATCCAAACCGGTCCTGTGAGGCATTTGCAGCAAACGGCTTGAACTCATGCTCCCAGGCAAACGACAAAGGGTCGCAATAGGTGCGGGAAATAATCGGTATAAAGACCAGGCATTTCAGTTTGTCCTTCAGTGAATCATCCACATCATGCGTTTCCAGGAGACCGTCGTGAGGATTGACATCAAAATAGACGGAGATATCCTCCTTGAACGTTGCTTCAAGTTCCTTGCTGAAATTGTCGACGAACTTCGTCACCCAGCCATCGTACCTGTTGTCCTTCTGGCGATAGCTTATGAAGACATCGTATTCGTATTCTGGAATGAGGCTGGGCATCTCTGCTTAGGGTTGGTTATCCTATCAAATTTACGCTATCCGGCCACCAAAGTCAAGGATATCCATTCGTCATGACTCAAAAAAAATGTATTAATGTGCCATAGATAACATAACATGAGACACGCTCTTTAAATCTTCATCATTCTGGCCGGTCCCGACTATTATGTTGCATATGCGATTAGCGGCTCACTTTTCTGACCCTTCGAGAGGGTCGGAAGAGTTCTCCGGCAGGATACTTCGATAGCAACAGGAGCCGGGCAGGGGGTGAGTTCCGGCCCGGAAAGCCAGGTGAAGGTTATGTCAGTCAGGTAAGAATATAAATGCCAATTCAGATGTACGAGATTTCGACAATGTCGTATAATATCTCTTCCTTTTCACGCTTAAGCGTAACTCTTTGCCCTGTTTTCTTGTTTAACAGTGCCCTTGCAAGTGGTGAGATGAAAGAAATCTTTCCTTTTGATATATCTGCCTCGTCAGCTCCTACTATTTGAAAAGTCTGCAATTTTCCTGTAACTACTGCTTTGATGGTGACTCTTGCACCAAATGTCACTTCGTCCTGTGGCTGGTCCTTGGGGTCGATAATCCTGGCGTCGGTAATTCTGCTGTTAAGCAATTGAAGTTTTGCATTGATGAAGTTCAGGGCCAGGCGCTTTTCATTCTCATGAGCAATACCCAGGGTTTCCTTTTCCGCAATAAGAGCCTCCTTTTCAGCCATAAGCTGTTCAAAGCCGGCACGGGTGACGAAATTCGGCACATCATCCGGCAGGTATGCTCTTTTTGGCACCATCGGAACTTCTTCCTGATCGCCATCTTTGACAAATCCTCTGCTCATTTCATTTGGTCGGGGCCTCTAAATTACCAATTAAAGGAAAGAGTAACAACAGGCTCCCGGGAGAATGAAAGTGTCTGCAGGTTCAGAGAGGAGTTGCTTATAAAATAAAAGTCTCCTCCGGCCTCCCTGCGTCCCTCAAATCCAATCTGCTGAATATCTGTTATGCATCCGGTGAGTTTAAGGTTTGCCCTGCCGGTATTTTAATCACCTGCTATACCAAACCTCGAATATGCCTTTACCTGGTGCGTCGGCTCATCTTTCTCTGCAAAGCCTGGCCTGGCTGTATGTTTCATCTGATGCCAGGGACATTCCTGATGGCAGTAAGGTTTTCCGGGTTTACAATATTCTTGGCCTCAGCTGTATACAGGTAATCAATCCTGTCATGATATCTCTCCACTATTTTCGCTCTCACCATCTTCCCGAGACTGTTGAGGAGTTTGTTCTCTGCATTGAAAGGTTCATTAAGAACAGCCACTGCCGCTGGCAGCCATCTTGGCGGAAAGAGGTCATCATACCGGCCTCCGGTCCTGTACTGGTCTATGACTGAATCCAGCTCGGTCAGAACTGCTTCGAGGCCCTGTGAGCCTGAAGTGTCTATATTCTTGTCCTTTGCCCATCTGGCCATTGCCTCTCCGTTTGGAACCAGTAGGGCAACAGTATACTTATTCTGATTATTGTACAGCATCAGCTGATCAATGAAGGGAGACCTGTCGGTAATAGTTTCCTCAATACCCTCCGGACTGTACTTTTCCCCGTCGTCTGAAATGAGAAGGCTTTTAAATCTTCCGAGAACATACAGGAACCTGTCTTTATCCAGATATCCCATATCTCCAGTGAAAAGCCAGCCGTCACGTATTGCCTCCCGGGTTGCTCTTTCATTCTTCCAGTATCCTTTCATTACATTCTCACCCCTGATCACTATCTCCCCCTTCTGGCCGGCCGGAAGTTCCTTGCCGTCCTCATCGCAGATTTTTATATCCAGGTTCCTGACCACAACGCCGGATGACCCCAGTTTATATCGTTTTTCCACATTTCCGGAAATAACCGGGGAGGCTTCGGAGAGCCCGTAACCCTGGAGCATTGGGATACCGATGGCTGAGAAGAACTTTTGAAGCTCAATATCCAGCAGTGCTGCTCCGCCGAAAAAGAATTTAAGCCTGCCGCCGAATCCGGCCCTTATCTTTTTGAAGAGGATCATGTCATAGAGCATATACAGGGGTTTAAGAAAAATCCGGAATCCTTTCCCCTTGTCCCAGCCGATTCCGTTGTATTTATATGCAACCTTAAGCGCATGCCTGAACAGTTTTTCAATCACAGGTCCTTTTTCCTTGATGCTTTTTTCAATCCCTTTCCGGAAGTTTTTGGCAAGTGCCGGGGCGCTCAGAAGGAATACCGGCCTTATTTCCCTGATGTTGGATGGTATGTGTTTGATGGAATCAAGATATGATCTGCCCGACTGGACGGATGCCAGGCTTGCACCGGTAGCCATCATGATGTAGATCCCCACGGTATGAGCAAAAGAGTGATCCCAGGGGAGTATGAGAAGGGTGGTCCACCATTCAGGGACATCCATGAGGGTAAGGGTCTGTTCTATATTGGCAGTATAATTCCTGTGGGAAAGAATAATTGCCTTCGGATCAGCCGTGGTTCCGGATGTGTAGCTGATGTTTGCATAGTCATCAGGTCCGACGGACTTCACCCTTTCCATGAACCTGTCATGATTGCTCTTCAGGTATTCCTCGCCTGACTTTCTGACTCTCCCCATGAATATCTCGTCTTCGCCATAGCTTTCCCTCGGATCAAGAAGAATTAATTTTTCAAGATTGGCCAGGTCCTGCCTGATTGCCCTGATCTTTTCATACTGGAGGGCAGATACTATAATCCAGCGCGAACCGGAGTGGTCTATCCTGAATTTGAGGTCGGCGCCTTCCTTCAGCAAAATGGAAAGTGGTACGCATATGGCGCCTGCATGGAGAATCCCAAGCTCGCTAAGGACCCATTCAGTGCGTGATTCGGAAAGGAGGGCAACACGGTCACCCTTTTCAAGGCCCATGGCAACCAGCCCTGCCGCCGTTGCATAGGCCAGGTCTTTTGTCTCCCTGTACGAGATTGACTCATAATGGTCACTTTTCTTTTCCAGGAGGTAAGGATTGTTCCCGTACTTCCCGGCGCTGTTTTCAAGTAGGTCGACAATTGTTTTCATCCCTGCTGACTTTAAGTTATTTATACTGTTCTCTCAAAGTTACGCCCCGGGATGGCCAAAGTCAATTATTTTTGACTGCAGAGGCCCTTGCATACCTCTTTCCTGCTCTTACTGCCTCTTGCCTGCTCCATTACGACTGATCCGGTATATGAGCACGGGTTTATCGACATATTGTGCAGGGGCCTCAATGCTGTGAATCTTCATGACAACATCCATTCCCTTTGTCACCTTCCCAAAAGCGGCGAAACCCTGACCGTCCGGATTCCTTTTGCCTCCGTAGTCGAGCTCAGGCTGATCGCCCACACAGATGAAGAACTCCGAGGTGGCCGTTCCGGGAGTCCACCTTGCCATTGAGATGATACCGTTGAGGTGCCTGATTCCGGTCATCTCCGTTGTCTCATGGGCTATTGGAGGAAATCCTCCGGTTTCTTCTTCCTCGTACCTCCCGCCCTGGATAACTGCAATCCGCACCGAATCATTGGGTTGGTTGTCAGGCCGCACAACCCTGTAGAAACATGCGCTGTCAAACAGGCCTGCATCAACATACCTGAGGAAATTGGCTGAGGTAACGGGTGCATTTTGAAGGTCAAGCATCACCTGGATATCACCAAGCTCGGTCATGATTATCACAGTTTCATTTGATGTTCCGCACCTGACTGTGGCAGCGGCGAAGAGCACCATGAGAATGAAAATTTTAAAATGCCTCATAGTTCGAAAATTAAAATTGATAATAGATTTTATCACTGCAAAAAACAGTAAATAAACAAGACTGCGTGCAGGTCAGGGGAGTAAAGATACTAACTCCGCCCGTAAGGCCATGCATTACGGATTTACAGTCGTTTTAGCCGCGGCTTATCAGCTGGAACAGCAGGTAGGAGACACCCAGGGTAAAGAATATGTTGAAGGTCTGGGCTATCAGGAAGCTGTAGAATGGCTTCCTGCTCTCCATCTGTTTGAAATCCGCGAACCTGGTCTCCAGTCCGATACTTATAAAAGCCAGGTTGAACCAGAATGTGCTGAAAGATTTGATTACCTTGCCTGATGACTGTGCCGTCTCAGGGCTGAGGATGAACGAGAAGACCAGTGAAGCCAGGATGAATCCGAGGACGAACTTGGGGAAACGATCCCAGATGATTCTTGCAGGCACACGCTGTCCCTTTTCATTTGCACCCCTGCTCCTGTAAGCCCAGAAAATTGATATTGCAAACGCGGCCAGGCCGAGAAGAACATTCTGTGAGAACTTTACAATAGTTGCATATTTGAGCCCCGTTTCGCCGGCAATTGTACCGGCTGCCACAACTGCACCGGTTGTGTCAATTGTTCCTCCCAACCATGCACCGGTGACAACCTCTGAAAGACCTATCCATCTGGCGATAATGGGGAGCAGGATCATCATCGGGATGGCAATGATAAGTACCAGGGAGATTATGAATGAAAGTTTCTTCTTGTCACCGTTGATGGCGCCGGCAGTAGCTATTGCTGCCGATACCCCGCAGATTGAGACAGCGCTTGCGAGCATTGTGGAGAACTCATCGTCAACCTTCATTTTTCGTGAGATCCAGAAAGCAAAATACCAGACAACAGTCACCACTATCACAGCCTGGATAAGACCAAATGCACCGGCCGATAGGATATCCTTGAAAAGGATCGTGGCTCCGAGCAGCACCAGGCCGATCTTCACGTAAAGTTCCGTCTGCACACCTGACCGAAGCCATTCCGGCAGCCTGAAAAAGTTGCCTATCAGGAGGCCTATGACAAGGGAGAAGAGGACTGTCTCCAGACCGAGATTCCTGAACCATGCATAGGATGACACAAACTGCGCAAGAATTGCCAGAAGGAAAATAACAAGAAAACCGGTGAAGTATTTCCTGATCTTCTCACCGCTCAGAAGGATCCCGATTATTGCTATTATCGCAAAAATCACCAGGGTAAAAAGAACTGAGGCCCAGAGTGACGATGCTCCGAACATCCCCGAGAAATCATGATCATGATTCCATCCGGCTTTCCCTCCGAATGACGGAGTAGCAATAGCATAGCCGGAAATCACCACAAAAAGAATAAGTACAAAACCTGTAACCACTGATGCCCAGTCCTGCCCGATATTGAATTTATTTACTGTGGGAGAGTTGTTGTTCTTTGTCATACCTTATATTGTTTAGCTCCTCAATCTGAGGCCGGAATACTGCTTTTCTGCAATGATTCGTGCAAAGATGAAGACAATCCGGGACTGATATGTAAGCATAAAATGGTATTCTTCATTCTATTAACACCTATTCCACATTTCACATTAATGGCTGAAACCGGTAAATTTCTAAATTCGCATGGCTGCAGCCGGCAACGAAATCATGTTCACGGTCAGGGCAGCCGGGAAACCTGATAAGCAACAATTAATTTTCTGACAGATGGGACATGCAGGAAAAGTTGTCATAGTAACCGGAGCAGGCAGTGGAATTGGAAGGTGCGTGGCTCTATCATACGCTGCCGAGGGCGCCAGGGTGGTAATTGCGGAGCGCGACAGAGCAGCAGGAGAGGCTGCGGAAAATTACATCAGGGAGATGGGAGGTGAAGCCAGCTTCATCATGACTGATGTAAGCGTACCCGATCAGGTCACAGCCATGGTCATGACAACGGTTGAAAAATACGGCACAATCGATATTGTCATTAACAATGCCGGCTTCGGGATATGGAAATCGCCTCTCGACCTGACCATTGAGGAGTGGGACAGCGTGGTCAACACCAATCTGAGGGGGGCGTTTTTGTGCGCCAGGGAAGCCGCCCGCTTCATGAAGGAACATGGTGGAGGGTCAGTTGTTAACATTGCTTCCACACGCGCCTTCATGTCAGAAGCCGGATCTGAAGCATATGCCGCCTCCAAAGGCGGGGTAGTGGCCCTGACGCACGCCCTGGCAGCCTCCCTGGCGCACAGCAGGATCAGGGTCAACTGCATCAGCCCGGGATGGATTGAAACAGGTGATTACTCTGCACTTCGCGAAGAAGACCATGCCCAGCATTTCTCAGGCAGGGTGGGCAGACCGGAAGATATTGCCCGGGCCTGCCTCTTCCTTACAGGCGAGGGAAATGAGTTCATCAACGGCGAGAACCTGATCATTGACGGCGGTATGACCCGGAAAATGATCTACGAACCCTGACCTTAAAAGTAGTAGCCTAAAACACACCGCTGTTACAATTCTTTTTCTACTTTTGCAGCCCAAACAGGGAATCATACGGAAGAGATTAGAAATGTTGCCGTGATAGCTCACGTAGACCACGGCAAAACCACACTGGTAGACCGCATTCTGTTTCAGGTAAAGCTGTTTCGTGACAACCAGGTCATGGGAGAGTTGATACTTGACAGCAATGACCTTGAGAGGGAGAGGGGAATTACGATTCTTTCGAAGAACGTATCGGTCAGGTACAAGGATATAAAGATTAATATCATCGACACACCCGGGCACTCCGATTTCGGGGGTGAAGTTGAGCGTGTCCTGAATATGGCCGAAGGGGTGCTGCTGATTGTTGACGCCTTTGAGGGGCCGATGCCACAGACCCGCTTCGTGTTGCAGAAGGCTCTGGAACTGGGGCTGAAACCGATAGTGGTCATCAACAAGGTTGACAAACCCAACTGCAAACCAGAGGAAACACAGGAGAGCGTCTTCGACCTGATGCACAGTCTCAGGGCCACCGAGGACCAGCTCGACTTCCCCACGGTTTTCGGCTCGTCAAAGCAGGGGTGGATGGGACCTGACTGGGCTACCCCGGAAACAGATGTCAGTTATCTGCTTGACACCATCATAAAATACATACCGGCTCCAAAGACATCTGAGGGAACCCTTCAGATGAGGATCTCATCGCTTGACTATTCATCATACCAGGGCAGAATAGCTGTGGGCAAGGTGAGCCGGGGCACTCTGGTACCGGGCAGCCAGGTCTCACTGGTTAAACGTGACGGTTCAGTTGCGCGCAACACAGTTAAGGAGGTCTATCTCTTTGAGGGCCTGGGAAAGGAGAAGACCAAAAAGCCTGTGCAGGCGGGTGAGATATGCGCCATATTCGGGATGGAGGATTTCGATATAGGAGACACCATAGCGGATTCCGAGAATCCGGAAGCACTGCCATGGTTCAGGGTCGACGAACCCACCATGAGCATGCTCTTCACCTCCAACACATCGCCGTTCTTCGGCAGGGAGGGAACGCTCGTCACTTCACGCCAGCTCAGGGAGAGGCTCTTCCGGGAGACTGAAAAGAACCTGGCCATGAGGGTCGAGGAAACCGATTCAGCTGACACCTTCATGGTCTACGGCCGGGGTATCCTTCATCTCTCGATACTTATTGAGACAATGCGTCGTGAGGGGTTTGAGCTGCAGGTAGGCCAGCCCAGGGTGCTGGTCAAAGAGATAAACGGTGTGAAACATGAGCCAGTGGAGGCGCTGACAGTGCAGGTGCCGGAAGAATTCGCGGGCAAGGTGATTGACCAGGTGACACAGCGAAAAGGGGAGATAGCCAATATCGAAGTGAGAAATGACAGGGCGCACCTTGATTTCCGCATCCCCTCCAGGGGAATAATCGGTCTGAGGAACCAGGTGCTAACCGTCACTGAAGGAGAAGCAGTGATGGCCCACCGGTTTGATACTTACGAACCGTGGAAAGGAGAGATGGCCATCAGGAGAAACGGGTCACTTATAGCCATGGAAACAGGCATGGCTGTAGCCTATGCGATTGACAAGCTGCAGGACCGGGGCAGGTTCTTCATTTACCCCGGAGAGGATGTTTATATGGGTCAGGTGATAGGCGAGAACACCCGGCAGGATGACATAGTGGTGAATGTCACGAAGACGAAGAAACTGACCAACATGAGGGCATCAGGCTCGGATGACAAGGCGGTCCTTACTCCTCCGGTGCGTTTCTCGCTGGAGGAGGCAATGGAATACATCGCTGCTGACGAGTATATCGAAATCACTCCCAAATCAATGCGCCTGCGGAAGATCATGCTCGATGAGAATGACCGCAAGCGGGCGAAGATGAAGGCCCTCGGGGCAGAATAATAAATTTCCCGCGGTACAAATAATAAAAAAGCCGGCAGATCACCCCGCCGGCTTTTTTCTCAGCCTTTAGTTCCTGGTTACCTGCGTCCGCTGCCGGTCCCCCTGACCGTTGCCGGCCGGTTGGTCCTGACGCTTTTTGCAGCACCCTTGTTCTGGGTTGCGGTTTTTGCCTGTTTCATTGATTTCTGAGCTTCACCCTGGAGTTTGGCCTGTTCTCTGACCACCTCACCAATACCTCCCTGGGTCTGTGTCTGAGCCTGTTTGGCAGTCTCACTTACAGCGGCGCCGTGGTTTTGTTTCCTTTCCTGTGCCTGCGTCATGATTGGGTCACCGCTCTGTGTCTGATCCTGAACCTGTTCCCTCTTCTGATCCTTTGTCCTGGTCTGTGTCATGGTCTGATCACCGCTCTGTGTCTGATCCTGGACTTTATCCTGCTGTCTGGCCTCAATCCTGAGCTGTTTTTTTGTCTTGGTCTGTTTCTGTGCCGGTTCGGTAATCTGTGCCATGACGCCTGCGCTTATTAAGAGTGCTATTGCGCCCAAAAGAAATTCCTTTTTCATTGCGTTCTGTTTTAAGTTTATTTTCAGATAACAGATCAAAAATAAACCCGTGAAAATGAAGCTATAATGAAATTGCGGGGAAAAAGAAAAAAAATTGTGTGCCTTTTTCCGGCCCGGAGAGAACTCTTACAGCTATATCGTGAAAATCAGCTATTGATTTGGTTATGGCCAGCCCTATGCCGGTTGAATTTCCTGCCGGATCGGGACGGTTGCTGAAGCGTGTAAAAAGTCGGGCAAGCTGATCAGATGACATTCCTTTGCCCGTGTCGCAGACTGAGATCTCGAATCGGCCTCCGGTATCCCTTCCTGTGATATCAATTCTCCCGCCTTCGGGGGTATTTTTAACTGCATTATTGACAACATTATATATCATTGAAAAGAGGAGTGACCTGTTGGCGTTGCTAAATGTGAATTTGTTTTCGCAACTGATCCTCATGGTTACCCCGCCGTCATCGGCAACAGGTTCAAGTTCGGCTGTCACTTCCCTAAGCAATTCACAGAGATCTACGCTCTCCTCCTTAAGATACTGGCTGCTTTCAATACGGGCAATCATCAGCATGGAGTTAACCAGTGCCTTGAGCCGGTGAAGGGTTCGAAGCGACTCCTCGATACCGGCTTCCACTTCAGGGTCAAGCCCTTCGCGCAAAAGCATGTTCTCAAGCTTGCTCCGGAGGATTGACACCGGGGTCATCAGCTCATGCGATATGTTTACGGTAATCTCTTTCTCTTGCCTGAACAGCTCACTGATTTTTTTCATCATCTCCCTGAGGGTGCGGTCAAGCTTAACAAAGTCTTCAGTCGATGTCACAAGTGGTTCGACAACATCAAACGAAGGTGATGATGTCTCTCCGAGCCTGCCCGTTATTATCCTGAGAGGCCTGAGTATTCGTGCCGTATATGCCAGGTCGGAAAGGAGAGTGACAAATATGAACAACCCCAGGAAAACCAGTATCACAGTCCGGATATTTCTGGCCGCATATGTTATACTGGCCAGGCTCATCCCGATCTCAAGCAGGTAATATTCTCCGTCAATCTTCAGGGAATAATGAAGCACCCGATAGTCAATGGTCTCATTATCAATGATCCTTTGTGTGACGTCAATGTAATTCCACTCATCACCGGTTTCAGCCCTCTCGAGGCTTATATACTCCTCCTTCAGGATGTTATAGCTACCGAACCCGCCAGCACTGTCAGAAACAATGAACGGCGCTATGCCCACCTCCGAGATCAGGCTGATCACCTCTTCCCTTTTATTGATCAGCTCATTATCGATCTGACCTGTATTGATCCGTTCTATTATCAGGGGGAGGAAAGCAATGAAAAGAGCAGAAAAAACCAGTTTTGAAAGCAGGTCGAATAGAGCAAGTTTTGTCTGGAGTTTCATCATGCCCCTGTGATTCATTGACTTTCAGTGCTGATCCTGTAGCCCACTCCCCTGACGGTCTCAAGCCATGGGGTAGGACCATGCATACTAAGCTTCTTGCGGATGTTTTTAATGTGAACGTCTATGAAGTTGCTGTCATACTGGTCATCGAGGGTGTTCCCCCAGATATGTTCGTAGAGCTGGTGGCGGGCAAGGACCTTGTTGCTGTTGATGACGAGATAGTACAGGAGGTCGAATTCCTTTTTGGTTATTTCAACCTCAGTGTCACTATGCAGAAGTTTTCTGGCCGAGGTTTTCATGATGAATTCGCCCAGTGTTATGTCAGATGACTCTATCCTGAATTTTCTGCGGGCCACTGCCATGATTCGGGCATGAAGTTCTGCAAGGGCAAACGGCTTAGGCAGATAGTCATCCGCTCCCAGGTCCAGTCCCCTGATCCTGTCCTCAACTGCACCGCGGGCGGTGATGATAATGAATGAGACATCTGCATTTGTCTCTTTTGCCTCCCTGATAAGATCAAGGCCGTCGTAATCAGGCAGGCCAAGGTCAAGCAGAACGAAGTCATAGAGATTAACGGCAATTTTTTCCGAGGCATCAGTACCGGTATGCGCCATGTCACAGAGAAAATTCTCTTTCTTCAGGAAAAGGGCTATCTCAGCGGCAAGGCTCTTTTCGTCTTCGACGATAAGGACGTTCATGGCTCAAAATTAAAAAATCCTGAAAAAGAGGCTTGTCATAAGCAGGAAACCTTTTGTGCCTGATGCTCCTTCGTCAGAGTAGAGCGGTATTATGTATCCCGGTTCTATTTCTAGACTGAGAAAATCGTAGTTAAATGCCACCGGGATTCCGAAATCAATCTCCATAAGACCGAAAGTTTCGCTGTAAACAGTTCCGGGAGTGGTGGTCCGGGAGTCTCTGCCCCAGGGTCTGTAGCCCGGTGAGACCGTTGTTTCGATGGTGCCGCCAACAGTCTTCACACTGAGCATATTACCGAAGAGGATATTTACATACGGGTCAAAGGAGAAGAAAGCCTTTCCGCTGGCAAATGATGGTGTTTCGAAATACCTTGAATGCTTCGTCTGAAGGTAGAACTGACTTCCGCCGGCAAAAAGTCCTCCGGCTGACAGTTTAGAGTAGAGTATGCGCCAATCGAATCCCAGGGTTGCATCAGCATAGGTGAAGTTGCTGAACAGGGTATCTCTCAGTGAAGCTGCCACATTATATCTGGAAAGGCTGGTACTCACATCAAACCATGAATTCAGGGTATGATTATAACTCAATCCAAGGCTGTAAAATGCAGTAAAAGGGGTAAAGTCACTGACAGTATAACCGGTGGCAGATAGGTATAACTTATCTGCCAGGCCGTATGATGTCGAAGCATACCCGAATCCATGGTCCTGAGACATGGTGGTACCGAGGTACAACAAATTGCTTCCGTAGCCGGTACCGACATAGAATGAATGGATACTTTCTTTGTCACCGGCCAGGGCTGTATCTGCCTGGTTAACCGCATTTCCTGAAGCCTGTGCAGCCATGCCGGTGATGAATGCCTGCAGCAACAGCATGCAGCCTGCAGCACATGAATGTATTATTTTCTTTTTTACCATGCTCGTATCAGGTTTCCGTTATCTTCTGCCAGGACCTTTGGCTCCGCCAGGTCTGCCGGCTCCCTTGGGTATGCGTGAACCAGACGGTCTCTCAACCGATGCAGGGCGGGCTCCGCGGGCCTTGCTCCAGTCAGGCCTTGCTCCCTGTATCTTTTTGACCCCGGTTGAACCACTACCCTGACCCTGTGCTCTTACCTGGCTGTTAGTTGATGCCTGCCCCTGACTTGCAGATTGTTTCTGACCCTGGTTGCCCTGACCTGAATTGTTGCCAGATTGGTCCTGACTCTGATTGCCCTGTCCGGGATTGTTGCCAGACTGGTTCTGACCCTGGTTGCCCTGTCCGGACTGATTCCCGGCCTGGTCATTCTGCCCTTGCTGGCTTCTGGTTTGTTCCTGTTTCATCTCCTTCTGCTGTTTCACGGCAGATGTGTCCGGCAGAGCCGGTACCTCCTGGGCGTTGATGATCAGAGAATTAATCACCATCAATACAAGTATCGCCAGAATATTTTTTATAATTTTCATCATCATTCCTTTCTCCCGTATACCGGGCTTCAGCGACTGCGATTTCCATGAAGTACAGTATATCGAACTGATACAGAGCAAAATTAGGAATAACAAGATGAAGAAAGGATGAAACTGCAATTTTTTATAAAAAAAATAGAAGTGTATATCTTACATTTAAAATATTGTTTAACTTGCATACTCTGAAAGAAGGGTTAGGATTAAGGGGAATGGTGGAATTGGTCCCGGAACCGGAGGTTATCCAGGCGTTGTTCTGCTGCAGGCAGGGAGAGTGAAGTTTTGCGGGGCCGGAGAGTTGAGAGTAATAGGCGCTGCCGGAAAAAGGAAGGTCACACCCGTACAAATGAGAATACCATTTTATAATTATACTAATCTAACACGGAGAAATCATGTTACTACTTGACTGGATCGTTCTGGGGGCTTTTGTCCTCGCCTTGGTTGCCTTCATCGTTATCTCGATGCGGGGAAAGAAGGACACATCTACTGACTACTTTCTTGCCGGACGTGACGCAACCTGGGTTGCAATCGGTGCCTCAATCTTTGCATCAAACATTGGGTCGGAGCACCTTGTAGGTCTCGCCGGGGCAGGAGCCTCGTCGGGTATGGCGATGGCACACTGGGAAATGCATGGCTGGCTCATCCTGCTGCTAGGGTGGCTTTTTGTTCCTTTTTATTCGCGTAGCGGGGTATTCACCATGCCCGAGTTTCTGGAAAAGAGATATAACAAGGAATCCAGGTCGGTTTTGTCAATTATTTCGCTTGTGAGTTATGTGCTGACCAAAGTAGCCGTTACCGTATATGCAGGCGGGGTTGTTTTCAAGGATGTATTTGGCATAGAATCAATTTGGGGAATCGATTTCTTCTGGATAAGTGCAATCGGACTGGTGTTGATAACCGGTATCTACACAACCCTTGGAGGAATGAAGGCGGTGCTCTGGACATCAGTCCTTCAGACGCCGGTATTGCTTGCCGGTTCAATTGCTGTGCTTATTGCCGGTCTGATCAAAGTAGGCGGCTGGGATGAGCTAATGCATATATGCCGTGCAGTTCCGGTAAACGAATACGGAGACACCATGACCCAGCTTATCCGTTCACCGAAGGATGCCACGTTCCCCTGGACAGGTGTTCTGCTCGGATCAGCCATCATAGGATTCTGGTACTGGTGTACTGACCAGTACATTGTTCAACGTGTGCTTTCAGGCCGTGACCAGACACAGGCCCGCCGCGGTGCCATCTTCGGTGGTGCTCTCAAGCTGACTCCTGTCTTCATATTCCTTATTCCCGGGATGATAGCTTATGCCCTTAACCAGCAGGGTGTCATTACGCTTGCCAGTTCTGATTCAGCTTTCTCAACTCTTGTCAAGGAGTTACTCCCGATGGGGTTCAAAGGCCTGGTGGTCGGAGGTATCCTGGCTGCCCTGATGAGTTCACTCGCATCACTGTTCAATTCCTCGGCGACGCTCTTCACTATTGACTTTTATCAGAAGTACAAACCCAAGGCACCGGAGGCGGAGCTGGTAAGGGTTGGACGGATAGCAACCGTTATAGTTGTGATTCTTGGGATTCTGTGGATACCGGTCATGAAAGGCATAGGCAAGGTCCTCTATGCATACCTGCAGGATGTTCAGTCTATCCTTGCTCCGGGTATTGCCGCGGCGTTCCTGCTCGGAATCCTTTCGAAGAAGATAACTCCTGCTGCCGGTCTCACGGGCTTGCTGACTGGTTTCACCATCGGGATGTTCCGCCTGATATTCACCGTTTTCAAAGGATCACTCAATCCTGACGGTACCATCTACCAGGTCTTTGTCGGCACCAACTGGCTGCACTATGAGATCATCAACTTTGCGATTGTGATCGTCACGATGATTATTGTCAGTTACTTTACCCCGAAGATCGACGAGCGGCGAATCATCGGCCTTACCCTGGGTTCAGCTACCGCCGAACAGAAAGCTATTACCAGGGCCAGCTGGAACAAATGGGATGTAATCACCTCCGGACTGATCATCACCGTAATAATAGTATTCTATGCATATTTCTGGAATTAACAGAATTTGTTTATCTGATATTTAATTAAAATGAAAAAAGGAAATTTTGAACTTTGGTTCATCACCGGGAGCCAGCATCTTTATGGTGAAGAGACACTTAAGCAGGTAGCTGATGATTCAAAAGCCATTGCAGCTGCACTTGACCGGTCGAATCTAATCCCGGTGAAAGTTGTTTTCAAACCGGTTCTGACCACTGCCAGCGCAATCACCTCAATATGTATGGAGGCCAACAATGCACCCGCATGTGCGGGGCTGGTAGCCTGGATGCACACGTTCTCACCCGCAAAGATGTGGATCGCCGGCCTTAAGAGACTGAACAAACCGATGCTTCATTTCCATACTCAGTTCAATCGTGATATTCCATGGAATGAGATAGACATGGATTTCATGAACCTGAACCAGTCGGCCCACGGTGACCGTGAGTTTGGATTCATCTGCTCGAGGCTGAGGATGGAGCGTAAGGTGGTTGTAGGGCACTGGCAGGATAAGGATGTGCTTCGCTCCATCGGAGCATGGGCACGTGCTTCCATGGGTGCCCTCGAGGCACGTTCGCTCAGGGTTGCCCGTTTCGGTGACAACATGAGGGATGTTGCTGTTACCGAAGGCAATAAGGTTTCAGCACAGATAAAGCTTGATTATGAGGTGCAGGGTTACGGGATCGGAGATCTCGCGGATGTAGTTAATAAGGTATCAGACAAGCAGATAGCCGATCTGGTTAAACAATACGGTGATGAATATAAAGCTTCTGCGAAAGTGATTTCCGCACCTGCAGTTAAGGAGGCGGCACGCATTGAAGCAGGTATGCGCACCTTCCTTGAGAAGGGAGGATTCAAGGCTTTCACAACCAACTTTGAGGATCTTCACGGTCTTGTCCAGTTGCCCGGCCTGGCTGTTCAGAGACTCATGGCTGACGGCTATGGTTTTGGCGCTGAGGGTGACTGGAAAACTGCAGCACTGGTGCGAATAATGAAAGTCATGGCTGAAGGCCTCAGGGGAGGCACTTCATTCATGGAAGATTATACATATCACCTTGATCCCCAAAACATGGCCATACTAGGTGCGCATATGCTCGAGGTTTGTCCTTCTATTGCTGCCGGGAAACCGGCACTTGAGGTCCATCCCCTGGGTATAGGCGGAAAGGATGACCCCGCAAGACTGGTCTTCAGGACCAACCACGGCGAGGCCCTGGCAGCTTCACTCGTAGAGATGGGTGACCGGTTCAGGCTCATCGTCAGTACCATGAAGGTAATAGAATGCCCTCCGATGCCGAAGCTTCCTGTAGCCAGTGTGCTGTGGAAGCCTTACCCGGATCTGAAGACAGCCGCCACTGCATGGATTTATGCAGGAGGCGCTCACCATACCAGTTTCAGCCAGGCCCTCACAGCCGAACATATGGCCGACTTTGCTGATATGACGGGAATAGAATTTGTGCTGATTGATGAAAATTGTGAAATAGGACAATTCAGGAAGGAGCTGAGGTGGAATGACCTGTACTACACTCTGAACAAAGGACTATGACACATATTTATTCCAGTCAACCGAAGCATTACCTGGCTGTTGACTGTATCATCTTCGGATATGACATTGCCGAGAAGGAGCTCAAGCTTCTCCTGATAAAGAGAAGCTTTGAGCCCGCTCTCGGGCAGTGGTCAGTTGCCGGAGGATTCGTACAGCAGGACGAGAGTCTGGATGATGCTGCATGCAGGGTGCTCTGCACCCTTACGGGTCTGTCAGACCTTTACATGGAGCAGCTCTACACCTATGGGGAGGTTAACCGTGATCCGGGTGCCAGGGTAATCTCAACGGCATACTTTGCGCTCATCGGGATCCATGAGCTGGATCCTGAGATACAGAAGAAGAACAGCGCCCACTGGAGGTCCATTTCAAATCTCCCTGACCTGATTTTTGATCACAGGCAGATGGTAGACAAAGCTCTGCGTGAACTGGTGCAAAAGGTAAAGGTCTACCCGGTGGGATTTGAACTCCTGCCCGAAAAGTTCACCCTGGTTCAGTTGCAGAACCTTTATGAAGCAATCTATCTCAGGCCGGTTGATAAACGGAACTTCAGGAAGAAGATCCTTTCCATGGAACTTCTGGATAAACAGGATGAGAAAGAAAGGGAGACTTCAAAGAAGGGTGCCTGGTATTACAGGTTCAATGTTGAGAAGTACAGGGAGCTTGCCAGGAACGGATTTTTCTTTAACCTGGCAGTAAGCTGACGCCAGTTGCCGCTCATGGAGCGGATTTAAACATAAAACTTATTAATCATGCTCGAAAAGCTTAAGGAAGAAGTATTCAGGGCAAATCTTGATCTGGTAAGACACGGACTGGTCATCATGACCTGGGGCAATGTCAGCGGAATTGACAGTGAATCAGGGCTTATGGTAATCAAACCGTCAGGGGTATCATATGATAAAATGACGGCAGCTGACATGGTTGTTACGGATCTTGACGGGAATGTTATGGAAGGGACCCTTAACCCCTCAACAGATGCACCAACTCACCGGGCGCTCTACAAATCTTTCCCCGGAATAGGTGGTATTGTTCACACCCATTCCACTCATGCCACTGCATGGGCCCAGGCTGGCAGGATGATACCATGCCTTGGTACCACCCACGCGGATCATTTTTACGGGTCAGTCCCCATTACAAGGAAGTTGACCGAAGAGGAGACCGCAAATGATTATGAGTATAATACCGGCCTGGTGATAGCCGAATCGCTGAGGGGAAGTGATCCAATGTCCATGCCGGCTGTCCTGGTTGCTTCACACGGACCATTTACATGGGGCACCACGCCTGCTGATGCCGTGCACAATGCCGTGGTCCTTGAGGAGGTGGCTCGCATGGCAGCCATTTCGGTCACCCTGGCAGATCCGACAGAAATTGACAGGCACCTGCTTGACAGGCATTACCTGCGTAAACACGGTAAAAACGCATATTACGGTCAGAAAAAATAGTTCATTTAAATAAATTATGATGCATAATTATACTATAGGAGTTGACTTTGGAACACTTTCAGGGAGAGCGGTCCTGGTTGATACTACAACAGGTGAAGAGGTAGCTGTTGCTGTTCACGAATACGCTCACGGAGTCATGGACGAGAAGCTTCCTGACGGTACTCCGCTTGGTGTGGACTGGGCTCTGCAGCATCCACAGGATTATCTCGATGTGTTCAGTATAACCATCCCGAGGGTCATGAAGATGGCGATGGTGACACCTGACCGGGTGGTGGGTGTGGGTATAGACTTCACCGCATGCACGGTACTGCCCGTTAAGGCAGATGGTACACCGCTCTGTTTCCTTGATAAGTTCAGGAGCAGGCCCAATGCATGGATCAAGCTGTGGAAGCATCACGCCGCCCAGGATGAGGCCAACAGGCTTAACACAATAGCTGAACAGAGAGGCGAAAAGTTTCTGAAACGTTACGGCGGTAAGATATCCTCTGAATGGATGATACCCAAGATATGGCAAACCGTCAACGAAGACCCGGAAGTATATGATGCTGCAGACCGTTTCATTGAAGCAGCCGACTGGGTGATATGGCAGTTGACCGGCAGGGAGACGCGAAACACCTGTACTGCAGGATACAAGGCTATATGGCATAAGCATGACGGTTATCCTTCTAATGACTTTTTCAAAGCACTTCATCCGAAAATGGAGAACCTGGTTGATGAAAAGCTTCTGCGCACACTAATGCCTGTTGGCACAAGAGCGGGAGCTATTACAGCTGCTGCTTCAAAGCTCACCGGGCTTAAGGAAGGCACTGCAGTTGCCGTGGCCAATGTTGACGCCCATGTATCGATTCCGGCCGTAGGAATCACCTCACCGGGCAAAATGCTTGCCATCATCGGCACATCGACATGCCATATGCTTCTGGGTGATACCGAAAGGGAGGTGCCGGGCATGTGCGGTGTTGTCGAGGACGGGATCATTGAAGGATTCTTCGGCTATGAAGCCGGACAGAGCTGTGTGGGCGACCATTTCCAGTGGTTTGTAGAGAACTGCACTCCGGCAGAATACAAGGCTGAGGCAGACGCAGCCGGCATTGACCTTCATACCCTGCTTACCGAAAAGGCAGCGAAACTCCAGCCCGGTGAGAGCGGACTTGTAGCCCTCGACTGGTGGAACGGCAACAGGTCGGTGCTGGTTGATGTGGACCTTACAGGCATGATAGCAGGCATGAGCCTGGTTACCAAACCGGAAGAGGTTTACCGGGCGCTTATTGAAGCCACTGCTTACGGTACGAGAATGATTATTGAAACTTTTGAGGAGAATGGAGTTCCGGTGAAAGAATTTTATGCTGCAGGGGGTATAGCTGAAAAGAATCCTTTCGTGATGCAGATTTACGCTGATGTGATCAAAAGGGAGATTAAGATCTCCGGCTCACCTCAGGCCCCGGCGCTGGGATCGGCCATGTTTGGAGCAGTAGCTGCAGGAAAAGCAGCCGGTGGCTTTGACACGATCATGGATGCCGCTGCCGTAATGGCAAAGGTTAAGGAACAGACATACAAGCCAATCGGGAAAAATGCGACAATTTATGACAGGCTGTTCGCCGAGTACAGGGTCTTGCATGACTACTTTGGCCGCGGACCCAATGATGTGATGAAAAGACTCAAGGCCATCAGGAAAGAGGTCAAAGGCTGATGAGAAAAACAGTATTGATAGTCGTATCTGTGATGTTTGCATCGTGTGGTGGCAATACATCCTGGCAGGAGACAGCGCAGAATGGCTGGCTGAAAACGCCATCGCTGCAGTCTGTTACTGTGAATGACGCTTTCTGGAAGCCCTTCATCGAGAGGAACCGGACTGTGACCATCCCGTACGCCTTCGGCAAGTGTGAGGAGACAGGGCGCATTGACAACTTCGCAATTGCCGGCGGACTGAAGAAGGGTAAGCATACCGGTGAGCGTTACAATGATTCAGACGTATTCAAGATAATTGAAGGCGCCTGTTATTCACTGCTCGAGACGCCAGATCCCGTGCTCCGTAACTATGTAGACAGTCTTGTGACACTTATTGCTGCAGCACAGGAGGATGACGGTTATCTCTACACCACACGTACCATTGACCCTGTCAACATGGCGCCCGGGGCAGGGAGAGAGAGATGGATTGACGAGCGAGTCAGCCACGAACTTTACAATGCAGGGCACATGTATGAGGCTGCCGTTGCTCACTATCTTGCAACCGGTTCGGACAGTTTTCTAAACGTTGCCCTGAAAAATGCGGAGCTTGTGGCTTCGGAGTTTGGCTGGGGCTTGCGTGAGATTGCCCCCGGGCATCAGGAGATAGAGATAGGGCTGATAAAACTCTTTGAACTGACAGGCAATAACCGCTGGCTTGAGCTGGCCCGGTTTTTCATTGATGTCAGGGGCAAACAGGAAGAGTATGCAAGGCACCCTGCCGGATCACGTTTCGAGGTTTACAATGACTCTGTATACCTGCAGATGCACCTGCCGGTGCTCGAGCAGACCGGGGCGGTGGGTCACGCTGTGAGAGGCGCCTATCTGTACACTGCAATGGCGGACCTGTCGCGCGTTACAGGAGACAACAGTTACCTTGAAGCGTCAGAAAAGATCTGGCGTGACGTTACAAGCGGCAAGATCTATATAACCGGAGGAATAGGTTCCAAGGAATACGGTGAGGCCTTTGGTGAGCCCTTCGAGCTGCCAAACATGACGGCCTACACCGAAACCTGCGCTTCAGTAGCCAATGTTTTCTGGAACCACCGGTTGTACTCTGCCACCGGCAATGCAATGTATCTTGATGCGCTGGAGAGGACTCTGTACAACGGACTCATATCGGGTATCGGACAGGACGGGTGCAGCTTTTTCTATCCCAATCCCCTGGAATCTGACGGAAGGTTCGAGAGGGCCGGCTGGTTCGAGTGTTCCTGCTGCCCCGGAAATGTGGCCCGTCTCCTCCCTTCAATGAAACAATACATATGGTCTGAGACAACAGCCGGGATCAACCTGAACCTCTTTATCGGTTCATCCGCGCATCTGTCGACTCCGGAAGGTGAGACTGAGATTACACTGGAGACCGGTTACCCGTGGAATGGCAATGTTAAGGTAAGAGTGGATCCGTCAACCGATAAGTGCCGTTTTACCCTCGGTGTCCGTATCCCTGCCTGGACTGGCGGCCAACCCATTGAAGGCGATCTCTACAGGTACGTCACACCGGCAAAAGGCAGGGTGGAAATAAGGGTAAACGGTAAAAAGGTTAAAGCTCCTATTGCTGACGGATTTGCTCATATTGACAGGGAATGGAAGCCGGGAGACATTGTTGGGATTTTCCTTCCCATGGAGCCGAGATTCATTGAGGCAAGGAAAGAGGTGGCGGCTGACAGCGGAAGGGTTGCGCTTGGGGTTGGACCAATGGTCTACTGCCTTGAGGAGGCAGACAACGGACCGGTCAGGGAGGTGACAGTTGACACCTCAGTGAAGCCGGTATTTACATTTGAGCAATCACTGCTCGGCGGTGTCGGAGTCCTGACATTCCCTGTAAAAGACCCTTACGGGATGATGAAGGAGGCAAAGGCTGTTCCATATTATTCCTGGGCTAACAGGGGAAAGGGAGAGATGACAGTTTGGATTAATAAAACCAACCAATAAATTATGAAAAAAATCGGAAGACTTTCAGTCCTGGCTGCTGCATCAGCAATCACCGTGGCTTCATGCACAGGCAATAAGGATGATGGGAATTATCCCATCAGGCCGGTGCCCTTCACATCGGTGAAGATGACTGACAACTTTTGGGCTCCACGTATCAGGAAGAACCACGAGGTGACTATTCCCATCGCCTTTGGGTATTGCGAATCAACCGGGAGAATAAAAAACTTTGAGATAGCCGGAGGACTTGATACCGGCGCTTTCCAAACAATCTATCCCTTTGACGATTCAGATGTTACAAAGATTATAGAGGGAGCCAGCTACTCGCTTCAGACCTATCCGGATCCGAAGCTGGAAGCATATCTTGATACATTAATATATAAGATAGGGCTTGCTCAGGAAGATGACGGTTACCTCTATACCAACCGCACGATCGCCGAGATGGGTTTTGGCAGGTTGCATGAATGGGCTGAGGGGAAAAGGTGGGAGAAGACAAACATACTCAGCCATGAGCTTTACAACCTGGGACACATGTATGAAGCAGCCGTTGCCCACTACCAGGCAACCGGCAAGAGAGACCTTCTGGATATATCCATCAAGTCTGCCGACCTGGTTGACAAAGACTTCGGGTGGGATGCATTTGTCAGTTACCCCGGGCACCAGGTGATTGAGATGGGACTTGTTAAGCTCTACCGGGCTACCGGGGAGAAGCGCTATCTTGACCTGGCAAAATTCTTCCTCGACGCCCGCGGCACCCGCGATGACGGCGAGGAGTATTCACAGAGCCACAAGAAGGTTGTTGAACAGACCGAAGCTGTAGGGCACTCTGTCAGGGCAACCTATATGTATTCAGGAATGGCTGACGTTGCTGCCATTCTCGGTGACGAGGCATATATCAATGCCATTACGAAGATATGGGAAGACCTGGTCTATAGGAAGATGTACGTTACTGGCGGTATTGGCGCCTCAGGCGGAAACGAAGGTTTTGCCGAGCCATACAACCTGCCTAACATGTCAGCATACTGCGAGACCTGCGCCTCTATAGGCGACATATTCTTCAATCACAGGCTCTTCTCACTTCACGGTGAAGGAAAATATTTTGACATACTGGAGAAGACACTCTATAACGGAGCTCTCTCAGGAGTCAACCTGGCGGGTGACAGGTTCTTTTATCCCAACCCGCTTGAATCGAACGGCCGGCATGAGCGCTCGGCATGGTTCGGTTGCGCATGCTGCCCGTCAAACATCTGCCGGTTCATTCCTGCGATACCGGGCTATCTTTATTCCGTGACTGACAAGGACCTGTATGTAAATCTGTTCGCATCAAACAATGCGGATATTGAGCTTGGGAACCGGAATGTAAGAATCGCGCAGGAGACCAATTATCCGTGGGAAGGCAAGGTCTCAATGATTATTGACCCGGAAAAGGCAGGGAAGTTCACGGTGCGTATCCGCATCCCTGGCTGGGCAAGGAATGAAGCTATTCCTGGTGAACTCTACAGCTTTGCCGGCCAGTCGGATGAGAAGCATACCCTGACTGTAAACGGTGAAGCAACAGACGCAGCCATTGAGAATGGTTATGCCGTCATTACAAGAAAGTGGCAGGCTGGTGACCGGATTGAACTTGACATCCCGATGCCGGTCAGGACCGTTCTGGCAGATGAGCGGGTAAAGGAGGACGAAGGCAAGTATGCCGTTCAGAGGGGACCCCTGATCTTTTGCGCCGAATGGCCTGACAACGCTGACGGCCATGTGCTGGATCTTGTTGTTGATGAGAACCCTGAATTTGCTGCCGCCTTCAGGCCTGACATGCTCAACGGTACTGAGATTATAACCACCAGGGCCAGGCAGGTCTCAAGGAATCTTGACGGTACGGTGTCACTGGGTGATTACCGGGAGCTGATGCTTATTCCTTACTTCCTCTGGAATAACCGCGGCGCTGGTGAGATGAAGGTATGGCTTCCCTTTAAGGAGACAAGCGCCGGAGCAAATGAGTGGAGAAGGTAGTTGTAAGGTTTTATGATTCTGGATTAGGGGTAAAAGGCCGCTTTTACGGGTCTTTTACGTTTTCAATAAACTGATTAAAGCATTTTTTAACACTATCATGAGAAGTTTGTTATTGATTTTTACCGCTGCTGTGTTCCTCTGCTCCTGTTCCGGAGGAAGAGTTCAGGACACGCTGATTTCAAATCCATCGGCTGAAGACGGAGTTGGTTCAACGGTGACCGGATGGAATTCCGAAACCAGGGGAGGAGGAATGATCGCATTCTATGATTACGAAGCTCATCAGGGGAAGAAGAGCCTGATGCTGCAGAGCGACAGGCCTGCCGGCGGAAGGTGGATGACCAGGGTGGAACTGAAACCCTGGTCAGAGTACAAATTCACCGGCTGGGTGAAGACCGAAGGGGTACAGACCCGCGACGGAAAAGGAGCGGGTTTCAGGCTTGATGCTTTCGATGTTGAATACCCTGGCCTTACCGGTACCAATGACTGGACAAAAGTTGAATTTGTATTCAGGACCGGCAACGATGACTCATCTGTTCTCTCATGCCTGCTCGGCCTTGACGGACCGGCATCAGGAAGGGCCTGGTTTGATGACATGTCAATTGAACTTGTTTCGTCCGAGACTCTGAAGACTGCGGTAACAATTGATCTCGCCGACAGGAAAGAGCCTATGTCCGGGTATATTTACGGACAGTTCATTGAACATCTGGGAAGATGCATTTATGGAGGCATCTGGGCTGAGATGCTCGAGGACCGCAAGTTCTGGTACACTCCGGGCGAGAGGGAGTCGCCATGGCAGGTGAGGGGCAAAAAGGATCTCTTCTCTGTTGACATGATCAGTCCCTTCACTGGTGACAAGACCCCTGTGCTGTCGGTTGACGGCTCCGGGGCTGCAGTAATGCACCAGTCGGGACTCGGCCTTAAACCTGACCTGGCATACACCGGCCGGGTTGTTCTTAAGGCAACTCCCGGGATAACCGGCGTGAAGGTCACCCTGAGCTGGGGTGATGAGTCGCGGATTGTCACAATTGATAAACCGGGAAGCACTTTTACTTCATATCCACTGGAATTTAAGTCCGGTGAATTGACTCACAATGCCTCCCTGACAATCGCGCCCGAGGGCGCCGGAAAGGTCTGGATTGGTACCGCAAGCCTGATGCCCTCTGACAATATTGAAGGCTTCCGGTCAGACGTCATCGCGCTGCTGAAGGAGCTCGATGCACCGGTATATCGCTGGCCTGGAGGCAACTTCGTAAGCGGGTATGACTGGAAGGACGGCATCGGTGACCGTGACCGCAGACCGCCACGCAAGAACCCGGCATGGCAGGGTGTTGAGCACAACGATGTAGGCATACATGAGTTCATGGATTTCTGCAGGATACTTGGCACTGAGCCTTACATTGCAGTTAATGCCGGACTTGGAGATTCGAAACAGGCACGCGAGGAGGTGGAGTACTGTAACGGTTCAGTTGAGACGCCCATGGGCAGACTCAGGGCAGCCAACGGCCATGCCGAACCCTGGAATGTAAAGTGGTGGTCTATCGGCAATGAGATGTACGGCGACTGGCAGCTCGGGCACATGTCCACAGATGATTTCGTCAGGAAGCACAACGCTTTTGCGGATGCTATGAAAAGCGTTGATCCGGATATCAAACTCATCGCCGTTGGCGAGCTGGGCGATTGGGACCGGATGGTACTGACAAACTGCTCTGAAAGCATGGACCTGATAAGTGAACACTTTTACCGTCAGGACTGGCATGGGGGAGGGCTTATGACCCATGTGAAGCAGATCCCCGATGCCATCAGGGAGAAGGCTGACGCACACCGCCAATACCGCCAGGAAATTCCTCAGCTTAATGGAAAGGATATCCGTATCTGCATGGATGAGTGGAACTACTGGTACGGACCGCATATCTATGGTGAGCTGGGAACGCGCTATTACATGCGTGATGCCATGGGCATAGCTGCCGGGCTCAATGAGTACTCGAGGCAGAGCGATGTGGTCTTCATGGCCAATTATGCCCAGACAGTCAATGTCATCGGATGCATAAAGACCAACACCACCAGTTCTGTTTTGGACGCAACAGGTCAGGTGCTGAAACTCTACAGGCAGCATTTTGGTACAATACCGGTTGCGATAAGCGGTGAAACCAGACCTGTTGATATCGCAGCAACACTTGACAGTGAAGGCAAAAAGCTGACTGTTTCAGTTGTCAATGCCACCCGGGATGAGGTGAAGATTCCCCTTACCCTGCTTAACGGCACTGTTTCAGGTGAGGGAGAGCTCTGGCAGGTAACAGCGCCTGATGATATGGCCACAAATGAACCCGGCAGACCTGAAAACGTGAAGATCTCAGGCCCGGCACAGGTACCCGCCGGCAGTGCGCTGACAGCTGGCCCTGCAAGCATAAACCTGTTCGTATTCAACCTGAATAACTGAGCCAAATGACGCCGTCGCGTGTTGCAGGCGGGTCCGGAAAATCAGGGAAAGATAAGCTTGCAGTGCTGGCAAAAGGTTGGCAGGTCACCCGCGGCGGGCAGAGAGAAATCAGGGAGATGAATAATGGTCAGGTTCCTGACAGGGTCAATTGTGACTTCAGGTGCTGGGCCATAACCCTGAAACCGGAAAGTGCTATACATCAGATTTTGAGTTTAATATTACCATAACGCCTTGAACCTTCAGGAATTTATTAGATTTTTGTTTGTATCTTAGCAAAGAACATACTTAATATGAAACAAATACTTATACTGACTGCAGCATCGGTGTTAGCACTGTTTGCACAGGAGGCTCCGGCCCAGAAGGGAGCCGAGCCGGCAAAAGCGAATATCATTATTGAAACCGACATGGGGACGGAGACCATCAGCCGTCATATATACGGACATTTTTCTGAGCATTTGGGACGCTGCATCTACGGAGGTTACTGGGTGGGAGAAGGAAGTGCCGTGCCAAATACCCGCGGCATCCGAAATGATGTTGTAGAGGCTCTGAAGAAGACCCGGATACCCAATTTGCGGTGGCCAGGAGGTTGTTTCGCTGACGAGTACCACTGGATGGATGGCATCGGGCCCCGTGAAAAGAGGCCCAGGATGATCAACACTCACTGGGGAGGAGTGACGGAAGATAACAGTTTCGGGACTCATGAGTTCCTGGATCTGTGCGAGCAGCTGGGGGCCGAGCCATATATCTGCGGTAATGTGGGCAGCGGATCAGTGGAAGAGATGTCTAAGTGGGTGGAATATGTCAATTTTGACGGGGTCAGTCCGATGGCTGATCTTCGTCGTAGCAACGGCAGGGATAAACCATGGAACGTAAAATTCTGGGGCGTTGGCAATGAGAACTGGGGTTGCGGCGGGAACATGACAGCTGACTTCTACGCTGATCAGTACCGGCGCTATGCAACATATGCACGTGATTACGGTGACAACCGGCTGATGAAGGTTGCCGGAGGAGCCAACTCCACCGACTATAACTGGACAGAGATCCTGATGAAAAAGATCCCTCACCATATGATGTGGGGGATATCCCTTCATTATTATACCACCAACTGGAGCAATAAGGGTTCTGCCACCAAATTCAGCGAGAAGGAGTATTTTGAAACAGTTGAGCGTTGCCTGAATATTGAAAAGGCACTCGACAGGCACATCACCGTAATGGACAGTTATGATCCTGAACACAGGATTGCACTTGTGGTAGATGAATGGGGGACATGGTGGGATGTAGAGCCGGGAACCAACCCGGGATTCCTCTACCAGCAGAATACCATGCGTGATGCAATAGTGGCCGGCCTTTCACTGAATTATTTTAATGAGCGGTGCCAAAGGATAAAAATGGCAAACATTGCCCAGACGGTTAACGTGCTCCAGTCGCTGATACTCACTGACGGTGACAAAATGCTTCTGACGCCTACCTACCATGTGTTTGAGATGTACAAGGTTCACCATGATGCCACACTCCTTCCGCTGCACCTCAACTGTGGCCGTTACTCCCTCGAAGGGAGGGAAGTGCCGTCACTGAGTGCCTCCGCTTCAAGGGATGCAAACGGTACAGTCAACATTTCTCTGGTTAATATTGATCCCTCCGGCGAGTCGGAAGTACTGATCGATCTTCGTGGCGGAGAATTCTCAGAGGTGGCGGGAAGGATACTTCACGGTGCGGAACTGAATGCCCATAACACCTTTGAGAATGATGAGACAGTTCGTCCCGGGGTTTTTAATGGGGCACGTCTGAAGAAGAATATTCTGAGCCTGAAAGTACCACCTGCATCTGTAGTGGTATTGACTGTGAACTAAGACGGGGAACCTGGCAGAAGGAACGATGTTAAAACATATATTTGCTCATATTTTTTACACAAATGAAATGAAAAGAGAAAGACTCATTTTACTAACAGCTGTGGCGCTTGCCGTGATTGGCCTGGGCTCATGTGGAAACAAAAAAGAGATGGTAACTACTGAAAATTTTGGTTCATTCGAAGGGAATGAAGTATCCCTGTTCACACTCACAAACAACAAGGGTGATGTGGTAAAACTCACCAACTATGGTGCAGCAATAGTCGAGATCAATGTGCCTGACAGAAATGGGAACAAGGCAAATGTGACCTTTGGTTATGAGACACTTGACGGCTATCTTAAAGGTGATGCATATTTTGGCAAGGTTGTCGGCCAGTATGCCAACCGCATAGCGAAGGGGAAATTCACCCTTGACAGTGTCGAGTATACCCTTGCGCTTAATAATGGTGCGAACGCACTTCACGGAGGCCCTACAGGGTGGCACAGCAGAGCCTGGACAGCCGAGGTGTTGAAAGACACTGACTATCCTGCAGTGAAGTTCACATACAACAAACCTGACATGGAAGAGGGTTTCCCCGGCAACGTTGTTGCAGAGGTTGTCTACACATGGACCGATGACGACGAGCTAATAATGGACTACAAGGTCACAACTGACCGCAGAACAGTTATCAATATCACAAACCATGCCTATTTCAACCTGCACGGTGCAGGTGAAGGTGACATCCTTGATCATGAGGCTGTCATCAGGGCATCGGCATTTACAGCCGTTGATTCAACCCTTATCCCCACAGGAGAGCTGAGGCCCGTCGAAGGCACCCCGCTGGATTTCCGTACCCCGCACCTTATTGGCGAGAGGATCGGTGAGGCTTATGACCAGCTTATTCTTGGAGGAGGCTATGACCATAACTTTGTCCTTGACAACATTGAGCAGGTTGACGCTGAAGTTTATGATCCTTCCACCGGCAGGGTTATCCAGGTTATTACTGACCAGCCAGGTGTTCAACTCTATACCGGCAACTTCCTTGATGGTTCCCAGGTCGGTAGCGGAGGCAAAGTCTACCAGTACAGATCAGGATTCTGCCTTGAGACGCAACATTATCCTGACAGCCCCAACCAGGCATCCTTCCCGTCAGTTATTCTGACTCCGGAGGAGCCTTTCCTGTCAAGCACCACATTCAAATTCTCGGTCAGGTAACAGGTCTGAAGGTCCGGGAACTGACAGACCTGGTTTTATAAATCATAACAGGCAGTAATTAACTTTACTGCCTGTTTTTTTCCCCACTATTGCCTAATGCCTATTGCCTATTGCCTGATTTTAATATTGCGGAACCAGACCTCGTTGCCGTGATCCTGAAGGAGGATATGTCCTTTTTCGGCCTCGCCGAACCCGGCAAAATCCTTGTATTTGCTTTCGCTTACAAGTTTTCGGTATTCATCGCTGCCCCTGTCATATTCCAGTACTTTAAACCCATTGAGCCAGTGTTCAACGTGGCCGTTTAAAGAAACAATATGTGCTGAATTCCATTGCCCCACGCCGTTAAACCTCTTGTTGGCAGCAGGAATGAGATCATAGAGTGAAGCGAGGGTCCGGTTGCCGTTGCGACCCATCTTTGCGTCAGGATGACGTTGGTCATCGAGTATCTGGTACTCAAGCCCGATGGCCGAACCGGTTGTGGCGTATTTTTCGGTGACGAAGTATTTCACCCCGCTGTTTGCTCCTTCAGTGATCAGGAATTCAAAGGACAGGTCGAAGTTACCGTACTGGCCGACTGTTACTATATCACCGCCTGCCTGTGACTCTGCTCCTCCCGAAGCAAGTACTTTCAGGCACTTGTCTTCAATGACCCATCCTGATTCGGGGAATGAATCCTTATGTGCGCCTCTCCACCCGTTTGTTGTGGTGCCATCAAAGAGAAGCTCCCAGCCATCATCCTTCTCCTGCCCGGTGAGGGTGTTAGGGATAAAGTTTGCCTGGTAGATATTGGAAGTGTCAGGCCATGCAAGTTTCTCAAGGTTCCTGGTGGCAATCCGGATGTTCTTCCACATAATACGCCTGCCTGCAAGTATACGATCCACGGCATGAACCTGGAAACCGATGAACCCTGAAGAATCAGCATCATCAAGGAGATCAGCAACCGGTACTCCGTTGACCCATGTCCTGATCCTGTTGCCGATGGCCTCAACGTGGTATTTGTTCCAGTCATGCCTGTTGAAAGATTCGATGGCTGCCTGGTTGTATGGTCTGACAGGATAGAGCCACCCTCTTCTGGCTTCGTCATAGATTCCACCGCTCCAGCTCCTGTCAGTGGGATCTATTTCTACCTGGTACCCGTAAACCAGGGTTCGTCTGCCGTCCAGTTTGCTGTGGCTCCTGATCTGAACTCCTGAATTGAGGAGGGTATCGACCTTCACCTCATACTCAAGTATAAAATCTGAATATTCTTCTGTTGTACACATGAAACTGTTTGGCGTTACAGGGGTTGAAATGCCAACCATCATTCCGTCTTCGACAATGAATTGTGCATTGCCCCCTTTCTGGATGAAGCCGGTAAAGTCCCTGCCGTTGAAGAGATCATGCCAGGCTAACTGCCGGCAGCCTGTAACTGTCAATATCATTAAGAGCGCAGGGAAAAGAAGTTTTGGTCTCATTTAGTAATATTATAAGGTTAATACTTGGGAAATATCCATGGTTCATTGTAATATGGCTTCATAAGCGCATTTGCGTCATCCTCGCCGAATTTGTTTGCTGCATTGTCCCAGGTGAGGGGTTTGCCGAGCCTGCATGAGACGTTAGCCATGTGTGTCAGTTTAGCTACACGGGCCCCTATTTCAACATCAGCGTTTGGCAGCTGGCGGGATGTAATGCAATCAAGGAAGTTGGCAATGTGGGAAGCAAGTCCGCCGCCAGCGACAGCCTGACCCTCCACCTGCTCCGACTTCTTCTGAAGAGGCACTGCTTCCATGCGTGGGGCCGAGTCAACTTCCGGGATAACTTCCCAGCCATTGCGGTCAAGCACAAGAGTGCCGTTCTCGCCGATGAATGCCAGGCCGTGCTCTCTCCCGTATGGACCGTCTTTAATGCCGCAGGCGTGATCCCAGCTTATGGTGAAGTCATCGTAGACATATGATGCCAGCAGGGTATCCGGCGTTTCCATGGCATCACCAGGATATGCAAATTTTCCTCCGGCAGTATACACTGCTTTCGGCAGGTCAGCCTTCATTCCAAGCAGCGCATAGTCAAGGAGGTGCACCCCCCAGTCTGACATCAGGCCTCCGGCGTAATCCCAGAAATACCTGAAGTTATAGTGGAAGCGGTTGGGGTTGAATGGCCTGTGCCTGGCCGGCCCGAGCCACATTTCATAGTCCACTCCCGGCGGCACCGGTCCGTCAGGCTGAACGGGAAGTGTCTTCTTCCAGATCATGTACGCCCATACCTTTACTGTCCTGATCCGCCCAAGTTTCCCTGAGTGAATGAAGGCAACGGCATCTTGCCAGTGAGGATCACTCCGCTGCCACTGGCCCGTCTGTACCACACGCCTGTGTTTCCGGGCGGCCCTGACCATGGCATCACATTCAGCGATTGAGTTGGCAAGGGGTTTTTCGCAATAGACATCCTTCCCCGCCTCCATGGCGGCGATGGCCTGCAGGCAGTGCCAGTAATCGGGGGTGCCAATGATGACAGCATCCACATCGGGGTTGTCCATAACCCTTCGCCAGTCCTTCACAATCTGGGACGGCCGCTTCCCTGAAATCTTTTCAGTATCGGCAGCCCTTTTGTAAAGCCACTCGTTATCGATGTCGCAAATGGAGACACACTCCACCTGTGGAAATTTCAGGAATGTCTCCAGGTTTGACCAGCCCATGTTGCGGCCGCCTATCAGCGCCACCCGTATTTTATCGGAGGGGTGCACCCTTCTTCCGGTGGCGCCGTAAAGTGATGTCACCTGTCCCAGGCCGGCTATCCCGGCAGATGCGAGGAGGCTGTTTCTGACAAAATCTCTTCTGTTGCTCATGATCTGATTTCTCTTTGGGCGCCCGGCAAAAAAGCCGGGACTGTCCCCAAAGGTAATAATTCAGATCAAAGGTTTGCAGGCAGAAGCGTAACTATCTCTCCGGACAGGAATGCAACCCGGCTCACAGAAGAGAATGCAGCCTGGCTCACAAACCGGAATATAACCCGGCTCACAGAAGCTCCCATGCCTGCTAACCTGCTCTCTTCAGTGTGTTCACGGAAGGCTTTTTGCCGGCAGGAATCACGAAGGCACCACTGTTGTTTGATTTTAGTTCTCCGGTGTAATATTTCACTGCATCGCCTTCCCGTGAGGGATTGCTGACGCAAGGCAGTGCCTCTGGCGGTCATAAAGCGTGGTTTTCGCCCGTAAGGGCCAGCCTGGTATAAGAATAAATCCAATTAGTAATATCTTTATCCGTAGAAAAATGTTTAAAGAATGAAAAGATCAGCCGCCTTTCTGTTTGCATCTTTACTGTTTGTGTCTGTAAGCGCTCAGCCATATCCATTTCTTGATACCGGGCTTTCTTTTGAAAAGCGGGTTGATGACCTTGTTTTACGGATGACAACTGAGGAGAAGGCTGCACAGCTTCTTTATACTGCGCCTGCAATTCCGCGTCTCGGTATTCCTGAGTATAACTGGTGGAATGAGGCTCTGCACGGTGTGGCAAGGGCCGGGTATGCCACTGTGTTCCCCCAGTCTATAACCATTGCCAACAGCTGGGATGAGGAGTTGATGCTTGATGTTGCCAATGCCATTTCAGACGAGGCCAGGGCCAAGCATCATGAGTTTGTCAGGAGGGGTGACCGCGGCATTTACCACGGGCTTACATTCTGGTCACCCAACATCAATATTTTTCGTGATCCGCGCTGGGGCAGGGGTCAGGAGACCTACGGCGAGGACCCTTATCTTACAGGACGGCTGGGGCTGAGATTTGTGCAGGGCATGCAGGGGTCGGATCCGAAGTATCTCAAGACAGTGGCCACCGCAAAGCATTATGCCGTTCATTCAGGTCCGGAGCCTGTCAGGCATAAGTTCAACGCGGTTATCAGTGAGCGTGATCTCCGGGAGACCTACCTGCCTGCCTTCCGTACACTTGTGAAGGAAGGGAAGGTTTATTCGGTCATGGGTGCCTACAACCAGTTCCGTGGCCAGCCGGCATGCGCAAATGATGAACTTTACGGAATACTTCGTAATGAATGGGGTTTTGACGGGTACACAGTATCTGATTGCTGGGCTGTGTCCGATTTCTACAATTTCCAGGGATATGCGCCGGGCCCGGCAGAGGCTGCTGCAATGGCTTTGAAAGCAGGGACTGACCTTGAGTGCGGGGCTGACTACCGGCATCTGATGGAGGCATTGGAGAAGGGACTGGTTACAGAAGAAGACATTGACAGGGCAGCCAGAAGGGTCATGATGGCACGGTTCAGACTGGGGATGTTTGATCCGGATTCCATTGTGGAGTATGCCCGGATACCTTACCAGGCAAACTGCTCGGATTATAACCGGTCCCTTGCCAGGAAGGCTGCCCGTGAATCAATAGTTCTCCTTAAAAACAGCAACGGGACTCTTCCCCTGAGCAGGGATATCCGCACTGTGGCCGTCATAGGGCCCAACGCAGCCAGTCATGAGGTGCTCCTGGGCAATTACAACGGTATTCCCATGGATCCGGTCAGCCTGCTTGAGGGGATACAGGCAAAGCTCATGCCTGAAGCCACTGTTATCTATGCTGAGGGCAGCAACCTGGCGCCGGGGATGCATAACCTGGTGCCCATACCTTCGAGATATTATCGTACACCTGACGGCAGGCAGGGTGTCCAGGGCAATTACTACACGTCACGTGACATGAAGGGTGATCCTCTCTTCACCAGAACGGATGACAAGATTGACTTCTACTGGGATAATGACTCGCCACATCCGCTTATGCCTGTCAATGACTTCGGCATTCACTGGGTTACCGATCTTGTTCCCCCGGTGACGGGTACGTATTATCTTGGCACATGGGGCTCATCAGGATATACGATAATCTTCGAGGGAGACACCCTTCTTTCCTTCTACAATGACCATCATGCAGCTTTACAGGGAGTACCGATGGATTTCACTGCGGGAAAGAAATACAGGATTGAGGTATTATACCGCAACCATAGCGGTGACGCCGATATGGAACTTCTCTGGTGCATGCCGCAGAAGGACCTGACGGCAAAAGCAGTTGAAGCAGCCTCACGGGCTGATGCTGTAGTTGTTGCACTCGGCCTCTCACCCCGGCTCGAGGGGGAGGAGCTGAGTTTAAAACTCGACGGATTCGAAGGAGGCGACAGGACCACACTCAGCCTGCCTGCCATACAGGAAGAACTGCTTGGAGCGCTGCTCGCCACCGGAAAGCCGGTTGTGGTGGTGCTGATGAACGGCAGTCCTGTTGCATCCCTGCAGGCCCATGAAAAGGCTGCTGCCGTGTTGCTGGCAGGTTACCCCGGCGTGGAGGGGGGCAATGCAATAGCAGATGTCCTCTTCGGTGATTACAACCCGGCAGGACGCCTGCCTGTCACCTACTACAGATCAGTTGACCAGCTGCCTCCTTTTGATAAATATGACATGGACAACCGTACTTACAGGTATTTCAGTGGAACACCCCTCTATCCTTTCGGCTATGGATTGAGCTATACCAGCTTTGCCTATTCAGACCTCGTAGTACCGGCGAAAGCCGTTGCAGGCACAGAGGTAAAGGTGAGTGTAACTGTCACCAATACAGGGAAGATGACAGGCGACGAAGTAGTACAATTATATCTGACTGATGAGAAAGCCACCTCGCCCAGGCCCCTGAGGCAGCTTGAAGGTTTCGACAGGATAACCCTCAGGCCCGGGGAGAGCAGAAGGGTTGAGTTTACCCTGGGGCCGGAGCAGTTCTCTTTACTCAACGATAATGATACAAGGGTTATTGAGCCCGGTTGGTTTACCGTGAGCGTGGGAGGAGGTCAGCCAGGGACCTTATCATCCGGTGATGAAGTCCATGTTCAGGTCATAACAGCGCGATTCAGGCTTACAGGAAGAGAGGTTGCGGTGAAAGAGTGACAGGGGCAGGAAGCAGATTCATTAGATTGGTGCCTGGTTGTAAGGAAAGTAATTTCTCCGTGACATAAACAAGAGGAAAAGCCTCTCCGTTTATTGAATGTGACAGAAATTGAAAAGAATAAAAGGTGTACCGGCTGTGTGGTCATTCTCACTGCAGTGACAATAATAACAGGGCGGCATACCTTCATGTGCTGGCAGATGCAGTTACTGGCGTGGCAGCCATCCTGGGGCCGGTCACTGCTATCATCCGGGAACTGCCGTATGCAGATGCAATAGCTGCCCTTGTCAGCTCAGCAGTAATCATCAGGTGGGCACCCGGACTGGTAAGAGACTCCGGCTGAGAGTTTATTGCCTGAGGTTACTAAAAAATGTTAAATAAGTGAAACATGAGATATGTCATTATAAGCTCAATTATTGGACTTTATATTTGCTTGTACCTAATTAGTGTATCATCTACACTTTAGTCAGCATACGGATTTGTTACAACAAATGCCGTCCTATTAGACAATTTAGGTTTTAGGGGTTATTTTAAAGCCGTCCCTGTGATCCGGGACGGCTTTCTTTTCATCCCGGTATGGGTGATTATCAATTAGCCGGATTAATTTCAATGGTTATCTTTGCCCGGAAACAGTAAAAAGATGTTACCTCCTGAGTTTTTGGAGCGGATAGAACGGCAGGCTTATATTGATGCCCGGAGCCTTGTTGAGGCTCTTGGCGGGCCATCTGCAGCCTCAGTTCGGGTAAACAGGCTGAAGTGGCCCCATCCTGTCGGCGGTTATGATATGGTGGAATGGGAGCCTGATGGATTTTATCTTCCCGGCCGTCCTCTCTTTACACACGACCCGCTGTTTCATGCCGGGGTCTATTACCCTCAGGAGTCGTCCGGGATGTTTACAGGCGAGATGTTCCGGCAGCTGACTGGCCGGCAGGTTGGCCTCCGGGTGCTTGATTTGTGTGGTGCACCGGGAGGCAAGAGCACCCATCTGGCCTCTCTGCTTGGAGATGACGGCCTGCTGGTGGCGAATGAGGTCATCAGGTCACGTGCTGCGATTCTGGCAGAGAATATTACCAAGTGGGGAACAGGCAATGTCATCGTGACGAATGCTGATCCTTCGCGCTTTGCACAGCTGCCGGGTTTTTTTGATTTGGTGGTTGCCGATGCGCCCTGTTCGGGCGAAGGGATGTTCCGCGCAGACGTTGCGGTCAGGGAATGGTCATTGCAGAATGCTAATCTTTGCTGTGAACGTCAGAGGAGGATTATAATGGAGGCCTGGCCTGCTCTTAAGCCCGGAGGCATGCTGATCTATTCAACCTGCACCTTTAATCCTGCCGAAAACGAAGAGAATGTTGAGTGGATAAGGGAGAATACAGACGCTGAACCTGTCCGGATAAACCTTCCTGCGGGCAGTCCGGCGGTTCCCGTACGGTACGGAGGGATAGAAGGTTACGGGTTCCATCCCGGGAGGGTCAGGGGAGAAGGATTTTTCATTGCCGTACTGCGAAAGCCTGTGAGACCGGTTCAGGGGGAGCGGGTGTCCGATGTCAGGAAAAGTGTATTTAAGCCTTCACGGGAAGCTTTTGAAAGGAGCCTGCCCCTTGCTGCCTTTGACCGTGACAGGGTGGTCATACATGGGGGCCGCATCATTGCCCTGGCAGCAGAAGCTGGCCTTTTCGGATTCATTGAAGCGAGGCTGCCGGTAATCAAGGCAGGGACAATGGTTGGCGAACTGAAAAAGAATGACCTGGTACCGGCGCATGATCTTGCAATGTCGGTAAAACAGCGGCCTGAAGCATGGAAGAGATATTCACTGACCAGTGAGGAAGCTCTGGCATACCTCAGGCTTGAGTCACTGAACGGCACTTCAATGCCCGGGGGAAGGCTATTGCTGACCTACCGTGATGTGCCACTGGGCTTCGTGAAGAACCTGGGTAACAGGGTTAATAATGGTTATCCCCAGGGGTGGCGGATCAGGATGGATAGAGAAACCGGAATCACGGAAATCCTATAAATTGTTCTTTGTTAAACTAAACTATCACAACAAATAAATGTTCTTGTGAAAAGGAATTAAAACTTAATTTTATTGCCAACAATTATCTCTCTTATGAAATCAGATATCGAGATCGCTCAGAGTGCCTCAATAAGGCCTGTCACCGAGGTTGCACAGAAGCTGGGACTAAAGGAAGATGACCTTGAGCTATACGGAAAGTACAAGGCCAAGCTTCCGCTGACTCTCATTGATGAGAAGAAGGCTTCGCGTGCAAAGCTCATCCTCGTTACAGCCATTACGCCCACACCTGCCGGTGAAGGAAAGACCACCACTTCAATCGGACTTGCACAGGGTCTGAACCAGTTGGGTAAGAGGGCCACTGTGGTACTGCGGGAACCATCTCTGGGGCCTGTTTTCGGTATAAAAGGCGGTGCAGCCGGTGGCGGGTATTCACAGGTGATACCAATGGAGGATATAAACCTCCATTTTACCGGTGATCTGTCAGCCGTGGAGAAGGCGCATAACCTTCTGGCTGCAATGATTGACAACAACATACAGTCAACCGAGGGTAATCTGGGTATTGATCCCCGGACCATTGCCTGGAAGAGGGTTATGGATATGAATGACCGTGCTCTCCGTGACGTCGTGATTGGTTTGGGGGGTACGGCCCAGGGTGTACCCAGGGAGACAGGCTTTGATATAACAGCTGCCTCCGAGGTAATGGCAATTCTTTGCCTTGCAACGAGCATTAGTGATCTTAAGGAGCGTCTCGGCAGCATTTTTATTGGGTACACTTATTCAGGAAAACCGGTTTTTGCACGTGATCTTCATGCCCAGGGTGCTATGGCTGCTCTCCTCAAGGATGCCCTGAAGCCCAACCTGGTTCAGACACTTGAAGGCACTCCGGCTATTATTCACGGCGGTCCGTTTGCTAACATAGCCCAGGGTACAAACTCCATCCTGGCAACAAAGATGGGGCTTTCGCTCAGCGATTATGTGGTTACCGAGGCAGGTTTTGCCAGCGAACTGGGCGCCGAGAAATTCTTCAACATAAAGTCACAGGTTGGCAAGCTGAAAACCAACGCGGTAGTAATAGTCGCCACCATAAGGGCTCTCAAATATCACGGAGGGGTCAAGCTCTCCGAACTGGCCAATGAAAACCTCGAAGCTTTGAAGAAAGGTTTTGAGAACCTTGACAAGCATATTGAGAACATGCATTATTACGGATTCAGGCCGGTTGTTGCTGTCAACCGGTTCAGCTCTGATACTGAGGCTGAGATTGAGCTGGTGAAGAAATACTGCGAGGAGCACAATGTCAGGGTAGCTGTTAATACAGCCTGGGCTGACGGGGGTCAAGGAGCCATTGAACTTGCCAGTGCCGTTATGGAAGCATCCGAGGCATGCACTGACTGTTTCACCCCGCTCTATGACCTTGCATGGCCGCTGGAGAAGAAGATAGAGACAATCACCACACTTATGTACGGTGCAAGAAATGTTGAATACACCCTGGAGGCAAAGGAACAACTTAAAAAGATATCCGGACTTGGCCTTGACCGCCTTGCAGTGTGCATCGCCAAGACACAGAAGTCGCTCTCCGATGACCAGGCCAGGCGTAACCGGCCCAGGGACTTCACCATACGCATCCGTAAGGTGGAGCTCTCATCAGGAGCCGGATTCATCGTACCCATAGCCGGATCGATAATGCGAATGCCGGGACTGCCACCAGTCCCCTCGGCAGAAAAGATAGACATAGACGATCAGGGACAGATTAGCGGATTATTCTGATAAAGGCATTTCCTGAAATATCGGCAGCCATTCTTGCAGGCGGACGGGCTTCACGCTTTGGCGGAAGAAACAAGGCGCTGATACCTGTAGAGGGCGTCACGGTCATCTCACGTACCATCACTCTTCTTGAGCCACTCTTCAGTGAGATCATTGTTGCGGGATGGCCTCCGGGGGACCCGCTCCCTTGTGATGTAATCATGGTGCGTGACAATTACCGGGGAATAGGACCTCTGGCTGGTATCGAAGCAGCCCTGAAGGTGGTTCGTTCACCGGTCCTGTTCGTCTTTGGAGGTGACATGCCATGGCTTTCCGAAGAAATCATCAGGTCACAGGCGTCCGACTACCTAGAAAAACCTGCTGATATTCTCGTTGCGCGCTCCCATGGTCTCGCCGAACCGCTGCACTCCCTTTACAGCCGCAGGATTCATCCCTCCCTGGTCAACTATATTGAAGGGGGCGGTAGCAATGCCGTCATTGATTTCTATAGTCTTGCCGAAACGCGCTATTTTGACCTCCCTCATACCAGGGAGGCCCAAAAATCCCTGACAAACATCAACCGGCCAGAGGATCTGCTGTCATGATTATGATTTTTTCTTAATTTTGGTCAGGACCTAAAGAAATCAGTCATGAGAAAATCACTCCTGCTACTTACCCTGGCAGTAGCACTCCTGAGCTCCTGCCATAGATATACTGATTACAGCAGTACTGAATGGACAGAAAGGGAATTGCCTGAATGGGAAGACCTGACAATAAACACGATAAATACAGTAACGCCCCATGCCTCTATGGTGAGCCACCCTGACAACGCTTCCGCACTAAATGCAAAGTGGCGCGAATCAGTCAATGTACTCTCGCTTGACGGGAAGTGGAAATTTAATTACTCTCCTGCCCCTGCAGCACGGCCCTATTGGTTTTTCAGGGAAGATTTTGATACACGCCAGTGGGGAGAGATAGAGGTCCCCTCAACATGGGAACGGGAAGGATACGGGACAGCCTATTATGTCAACGTGGGTTACACCTTCCCGGTAAATCCGCCCTTTATCGATCATTCAGATAACCCGGTAGGGTCATATAAACGCTCATTCACAATACCATCGGGCTGGAGGGATAAGGAAGTCTTTCTCAATTTTGATGGTGTGAGTTCAGCCTTCAATGTCTGGATCAATGGGGAGAAGGTGGGTTACAGTGAGGACAGCAAGACGACAGCCGAGTTCAATATCACGCCGTTCCTCAGGAAGGGGAAAAATAATATTGCTGTAGAAGTTTATCGCTACTGTGACGGCAGTTACCTTGAGTGCCAGGATTTTTTCAGGCTGAGTGGCATTCAGCGGTCAGTCTGGCTGCATGCCAGGCCGAAGACATATATCCGTGATTATTTCGCCGTACCGACGCTGGTGAATGACTATACTGACGGTCTCCTGGATCTGACTGTCGAACTGGCAGATGCCGGCAGGCGGCCTTCCGCACTGCGGCTGGAGGCAGGACTATATGACGGAGAAACCAAGATATTTGGTGAGACAAAGGATGTTCAGGCGTTTGACAGTCTGGCCGTTGTTGAACTCAATTCCGGGATTCCGGATGTAAGCCCGTGGTCTGCCGAGTCCCCCTCATTATATACATTGGTCCTTACCCTTGCTGACAACCGTGGCAGGGTACTTGAGAGCATATCGGCCAGAATAGGGTTCCGTACTGCCGAGGTGAAAGGAGGACGGTTCCTGGTAAACGGGAAGGCAATACGTCTCAAGGGAACAAATATCCATGAGCATGATCCGGTGCGTGGACATACCATAGACGAAGCGCTGATGCTGAAGGATATAAGGCTGATGAAGATGAACAATATCAACGCCGTGCGTACCTCTCACTACCCGCAGCCTGAAAGATTCTATGAACTGTGCGATGAGTACGGACTTTACCTCATTGACGAGGCAAACATCGAGTCGCACGGCATTGGCTATCATCCTGACATTACCCTGGCCAACAGGCCTGAGTGGCTTGACCAGCACATGTTTCGTACTGTCAGGATGGTGGAGCGCGACAAGAATCATCCTTCAGTAATCACCTGGTCATTAGGTAATGAAGCCGGTGACGGTCAGAATTTCGTTGAGACTTACAAGTGGATAAAGGGAAGGGATGACAGCAGGCCTGTTCAGTATGAACGTGCTGAGAAGTCGACCCGGACCACCGAGAGACATACTGACATCTGGTGCCCGATGTACCCATCACCCGGAGAGGTGGAAGCCTATGCGCTCAATGAGGGCAAACCTGGTTTCGACCGTCCCTATATCATGTGTGAGTATGCCCACTCAATGGGTAACAGCACAGGCAACCTACAGGATTACTGGGATGTGATCGAAAAGTATGGCATCCTGCAGGGCGGGTTTATCTGGGACTGGGTTGACCAGGGGATGCTTGAGACCAGCGATGAGGGCGAAGAGTATTTCGCCTACGGTGGTGATTATGGCGAGGTGGGAGCGTTCAGTGACGGCAATTTCTGCTGCAACGGGCTCGTGGGGCCTGACCGCACGCCGCACCCGGCGCTCACCGAGGTCAAAAAGGTTTACCAGTATGTGGGATTCAAACCGGCGGATCTTGCAAGGGGACAGGTCACCATTACCAACAAGTATGACTTCACAAACCTCTCGTTCTTCACCATCAACTGGGAAGTGCTGGCCAACGGAACCCTCTTCCGCTCCGGCAACCTAAACCAGATCAACCTGGAGCCTGGTGATTCGGTAACCGTGGAGATACCCTTCGGGGAGATTGTTCCGGCACCCGATACCGAATATCATCTTAACCTTCATGTCTCCCGCTCCGATGAGTGGGGAATAGTACCGCAGGATCACATGTACGCCTCGGAGCAGGTTCTTCTGCCATTCCGGGTTCCGGCAGAGGCTGCTGAAGCTTCAGAGACTGAGGGTGAGGAGGCCCTTGCACTCATTGATAAGCGGACTGAGGGTTCTGACCTGACATTTGCCGGAGAGGGTTTCGAAGTGGTGTTTGACATTGCAACCGGATTGATGAAATCATACAGGGCTGCGGGTCAGGAACTGATCGTATCAGGTCCGCGTCCCGACTTCTGGAGAGCACCTACTGACAATGACTATGGCAATGGTATGGAAAAGAGAAATGCGCCATGGCGGGAGGCAGGAAGCAGGGCAATCCTGATATCAGCCCGTATCAGTCAGCCCGGCATGGGCAGCGCCGGAGTGGAGTTCTCCTTCGACATTCCCGGTGAGGGCGGAAAGAAGATAGCAGGACTTGTGACCAGGTATACGGTTCATGCAGGAGGTTCTGTTGATGTATCGTTCGACTTTACCAGAACCGATATGACCCTCGGGGAGATTCCCAGGGTAGGGATGCAGATGATCCTTCCCGGCAGGTTTATTGATCTTTCCTGGTTCGGCCGAGGACCGCATGAAAACTATATTGACCGGAAGACTTCGGCCTTTGCCGGAGTATATGAAAGCTCTGTAGCTGATCAGTATGTTCCTTATGTAAGGCCGCAGGAGAACGGGTACAAAACTGACACGCGGTGGTTGAATGTGACTGACGGAAACGGGAAGGGCATCCGGTTTGAGGGTGAGCCCATGTTCTCCTTTGCAGCAATGAATTATTTGCATGAAGATTTTGAGTCACAAGGCAGGCTGGCAGGGTACAGACCTGATGCCAAACTGGTCAACAGGCATATCAGTGATGTCATTCCACGCGACCTGGTACGTGTTAATATTGACTACGGACAGATGGGTGTGGGAGGTGATAACTCATGGGGTGCGCGCACACACCCGCAGTACTGCCTCACTGCCCGGGAATACCGGTACGGGTTCAGAATGGTACCGCTGAAATAGTGGCACCCCGGCACAGTCACCAGTGCCGGTTTCAGCCTGAAACAACTGGTTTTTTACTTCTTTGCCGGCGATATTTCCACCTTCAGCACGCTGTTGCTTCCGGTAACGATATTGTTGACATTGTAGACGAGAGGTTGTGAGAGGTATTTTCTGTCAGCCCTGACCACCACCATTCCGCGTGCAGGCACGGTAAGCGTTGCCGGCGCTCCCTCGGGGCCCCCTGAGAGTTTCATGGGGATTTCTGAAGAGTTGCAGAGCTCAAACCAGATCCTGGTGCCGTCATCCTTAAAAGGTGCTCCTGCAGTTATCACCGATCTGAACAGCGGTGCAGCTATCTCTTCAAGTGCTGCGAGATTATCACCGTACCATACTGCAGTTCTTCGTGCGAACATCGCTTCCTTGAGAGATTCTCCGGTACGTTCTTTAGCAAATACCAGTGTCATGGGCCTGTGAGAGTATTCCGGAGCAGCGTAACCCTCGCTTATCACGTTATGAAAATCGCTGTTTCCCATCACAGCCAGCTTGTTGTCGCGGCACATATCCATCACCAGTGGGTAGTACTCAGCGTCATTGTAATATTCAATTCCGTGCAGCCACCCCTTTCCAATCAATTCCCTGTGCACATCGTACATCCGTGGTATTCCGTCAGGCTGCTGGCTTTTCCATCCGGGGTGGTTCCACTGGATGAATGCGCCCTGAGCTACGGCGGCTTCGATTGCCTTCATGAAGTCATCCTTTACCAGCGAATCCGGTTCTGAAATAAACAGTGCGTTGATATGGCCGGGAGGCATCTTGCGGGTTATCTCCGAACCCTTGACGAGGATGATGTTATAATCAGCTGCCGTTGCAGATGCTATCTTCCAGGCAGCGCTGTGGTCAACAGGTATGTATTGTTTATGCGGCTGATATTCAATATGGTCTGTGATTGAAATGGCATCAAGACCATCTCGCCACGCTTCGCCGACCCGGTATATGGGCCAGACGTTTCCGTCGGAAAAGACAGTGTGCATGTGAAAGTCGCATTTCAGGGTCACATAGCCCGGCAGTTCGGGAACGCTGAGCATGCGCCGCTGGGCCTGCAGTGACATGGTGCCCAGTAATAAAAGCGATAATGTAAAGAGTCTGATTTTCATATATTTGGGATTTGGGATTTGCGAATTGCTATTGATTTTTTCACTATTGCCTAATGCCTACTGCCTGGATCCGTTCCCTGCCGCGTCCCGTCCTTTCAGGATCAGGCGGTCATAGAGGTAGAGGAGAACGCTGGCGGCAATTGCGATGGCCGTAAAGAGTATCCAGACACGTGAGGGATTGTATGTATCCCATAGATAACGCGTCAGTTGATGTGAGTCCATTCCGAAGAGTTCCTGTGCTTTGCTGAAGTAGTCTGTCTGGGTGAAACCAGCTGTAATTTCCGGGATATCAAAGCCTTTTTCCTCCACTGCTTTTTTCAGGAGGAAGAGTTTATCGGCCCTTACCTCGTATGGTCTGCCGGAGATCCATCCGGCGCCCAGGTGACCCAGGGCTATCGGCAGGAAGGCAGTGCCCATATATAGAGCCTTCCTGTCAGGCGGAGCAATTCCGCCAAGGTATTCCTGCACCTTGGGTGAAGAGGCCATCTCACCGATGGCGAATATCAGAACGCCAAGGACAATTATCCATGGATTGAGGTTTGCAAACATCATCCCAAGACCGAAAGCCAGGATAAAGATTCCGGTCATAATACTGTTCAGGGGTCTGACTCTGGCCGTTACCGATGAGATTATCAACTGGAACAGAATGATGAAGAATGATGCAAGACTTGAGATCGTAACAGTGGTTATTGTACCGGGTTTAAGTCCCAGTGAGGTTGACATCCCATCGAGGTTCACCCATGACTCCAGGAATACGGGGAATGAGTAATAAAGCTGGTTATAGGCTGTCCAGAAGACACCAATGATAAGAAGGAAAAGCAGGAAGCGCCAGTCAGTAAGGGTTATCCCGATATTTCTGAATGCTATACCAATATTTTTTATGAAGTTGTTTCCGCTTCCTGTCACAGCAGGCTCCTTATAAAAGAAGATGGTCAGAAGGAGGTTGAATGTCATTGCCGCTATGGACATATAGAACACCGAGTCCCAGTTGTTCTTGTAGAGCAGGCTGGCAACGAAGGGGCCGATGAATCCTCCTATATTCACCACCATATAGAATATACCGAACCCGAGTGATGCCGTCTCCCTGTTGGTGACGCGGGCTACTGTCCCGGAGATAAGTGGTTTGAACAGGGCGCCGGCCACAGCCAGAAGGATGAATGCTGCGAAAATGGAGCCGAATGTTTCAAACCGGCTCAGCATGAAGAATGAGATGACATAGGTGATGAATGAAGTAATCAGCACCTTCTTGTACCCGACCCTGTCAGCAATGGCACCGGTGATAACGGGAAGGAAATAGAGGATCATTGAGGCAGTACCCATGATGGTTCCCTTTTCCACGTTTGAGAATCCCAGGGCTCCGTCTTCCTTCGGAGTGGTGAGGTAGAGGGCTATGAAGCCGTTGTAGAAGGCATACCATCCCCACCGTTCGAACAGCTCAATAACATTTGATATCCAAAATAGCCGGGGGAATTTCTTCAATGATTGGGTAAAGCTGCTCATCAGGTTAGTTTTGCGGGTTTTAATTCATTAAACAAGTATTACTGTTTTACTGTCAGCATTCTATTCATTGGATTCTGCGGAGGCGTAGAAATAAGCCTCCTTCCTGTCTGCATCATCCCATGTAAATACTTTTCTTTTACCGAACCTGCTCATGAATCCGGTCAGGGCTGCGTCACCGGCGCACATGGTGGTATGTACCAGAAAGGTCATCGACATTACCCATTTCCACCAGGGTGGAGTGAGGAGGATGACTGCCAGAAGGGCGGTAGTAATCAGAATGAAGGGGGTGTCCGCAACCAGGGAGAACAGTCTCTTTTTTGTAACGAATCTGTGTGCCGTCACGTAAATGATTCCCTGACGGAGGTCTGCCCCGAATCTGATGTCACGGGCTCCTGCAAGCAGGAACGGGATCAGGTGTGAGCCCTCATGAATTGGTACCAGTAGCAGCGGAATTATTATGAGCCCGGTAGCAAGGCCTGCAACAACCCGCGGTTCCTCAGGATGATATATTACTCCCGGCCAGAACCAGACTGACAGGAAGAGGGAGGCAGCTATGGTGATCCAGATACGAACCATCGGCCTGGTATACCTGGTCATCTCTTTTAGCACAAAGGAGCTGATCTCATCATATGGAAGGGTAAGTACCTTCTCATATAACGAAGGATCATCAAGTTGTGCAATTCCTGGTGTCTGTTTCATGAGTTCCCAAATATAGCTGATAGATGTTTATACAGAATGACAATGTTCACTTTTACCTTCCGGTGAACTCTTTGGCACAACAATTGGTTAAATTTGCTGGGAATTATGAGAAGGGTGGTTATCATACTGCTCCTGGGGTTTCTTCATCCAGGGGTTAACGGACAGAAGAATGACACTGTCATGGCTGACACTGTCATTTCACCGGTGCATGTGCTTAGGACAGCAACTTTTGACGGGCAGACCTATCCGTATATTGAGCTGAAAGAGATAATCGTCTACGGCAAGATGCCAAGGGGTGTGAGGTTTGACTACCGCAGGCATGCCCGTCTTGTTTATAATATCCGGCGTGTATATCCATATGCACTGATAGTCAGGAATGAGTTCGGGCGTATAAACAGGTTGCTGGAGACCCTGCCAAGTGATCGGGCAAAGCGTGATTTCCTGCAGTCTTACGAGAAGGATCTCCTGTCCCAGTATGAGGGAGATATGAGAAACCTGACCTTCACACAGGGGAAGATTCTCATCAAGCTTATCGACAGGGAGACACAGAATACCTCATATGACCTTATCAGGCAGTACCGCGGGAAGTTCTCTGCCACATTCTGGCAGGGTGTGGCGCGGATCTTTGGTGCCAACCTGAAGTCAAACTATGACGCCAATGGCGAAGACTATCTCATAGAGCAGGTAGTCAGGGAAATAGAGGCCGGAAGGTTATAAGGACATTTTTCCGGTCAGGTAAATAGGTGTCATTACGACAGCTTTCTGCCAGTCAGTTCAATCAGGGCTTTCACCACAGCCTCCGCATCCCGGGCAATATCTGAGATTGTAGAGTTTAGCATATAGCATGGTGCAGTAACGATGAGGTTTTTCATGTCGATTGTCACTTCCCCATGTGGCCGGTTTTCGTGTTTTCCGCCCAGTTTGGCTATGTCGGCAGCGGTTTGCAGGTCACTCCCGATGGTCACCGTCACATCGCCAAGCACCTTAGAGATGAGCACCGGAGAGATGCACAGAGCCGCTATTGGTTTGCCCGCGCTGTGTGTTGTACGGATTGCTTTCTCCACCACCCTGTCAACATGGCAGTCAGGGCCATCAAAGGCGTATGTGCAGAGATTTTTGGCCACACCGAATCCTCCCGGGAAGATTAGAGCATCATACTCATCGGCTATGTAGTCAGTGAGGGGACTGATTTTTCCCCTTGCTATCCGGGCAGCCTCGGTCAGTACGTTGCGTGACTCCTTCATTTCTTCGCCGGTAATGTGGTTGATGACGTGATGTTGAGCCACATTGGGGGCAAAGACGTGGTAGGTTCCGCCGAGTTTGTCGATGGCATAAAGTGTCATCACGGCCTCATGTATCTCGGCTCCGTCTCTGACGCCGCACCCGGCAAGTACTACCGCTGCTTTCATGTATAAGTTGTGTTTTATTAAGCGTACTAAAGGTAGAAAAATCCCTGATTCTTTCCATTTTCAACAACTCATTATTTCAGTACAGGCAGGTTTTACGGGCACAAGATAAACCTCCTTTTGCTGGAAATCCTATTTTTTTTCAAGACTTCGCTTGGAAAAATCGGCAAATGATAGTTGTTAAGAAAAAAATATCTACTTTTATGACTTCCTTGCAAGGCATATTTTCGCCTAAGTTGCAGACTGTGTCATGCAGGGGAAGGTATATAGAACCCTAATTGTCTAACTTAAACTCTGATCTATGAACAGATTAAAGCTGTTACTGACTCTGTTTGTGTTTATGGGCGTAACAACCCTATTCGCGCAGACAGTGACTATTAATGGTACAGTTACATCAGCAGAAGATGGGCTACCTGTCCCTGGCGTTGCTGTGACGGTACAAGGAACGACACTTGGAGCATTTACGGATGCAAATGGAAAGTACTCCATCAATGCGCCTGTCAATGCTGCGAATCTTGTTTTCACTTTTGTCGGTATGAAAGCAATAGTGGAACCTATCAACGGGAGGACCACGATTAACATGGTTATGACTGTTGAAATGACTGGTCTTGATGAAGTTGTGGTGACTGCTCTGGGTATCAGCCGGGACAAAAAAGCTCTCGGCTATTCAGTTCAGGATGTCTCAGGTGACGAGATAGCCAGGGCAAAAGAGACTAATATCATCAACTCACTGCAGGGCCGTGTATCCGGGGCTCAGATTACTGCCACCTCTGGTGCAGTAGGAGCTTCTTCCAGAATCGTTATCAGGGGTATATCATCCCTTAGCGGTAATAACCAGCCTCTGTTTGTGGTCGATGGTATCCCTATAAGTAACGCAGACTTTGGAGATACGGGTACTGACGGAACAAACAAAGGTAGTGGAGCAGGAGACATAAACCCGGATGACATTGAGACTCTTACGGTCCTTAAAGGTGCGAATGCTTCAGCACTTTATGGTTCCCGAGCCTCTGCAGGCGTTATAGTTATCACCACCAAAAAAGGGAAAAAGGGTGAAAAACTTGCAGTTAATGTCACAAACAGCACTACTTTCGAAACACCATTAAGACTCCCTGATTTTCAAAATGGCTATGGCCAGGGTAACGCCGGACAATTTTATTATGTTGATGGTGCCGGTGGTGGCATTAATGACGGTGTTGATGAGAGTTGGGGTCCCCAGCTTGATGTTGGCTTGATGATACCTCAGTTCTCTTCCGTGGACGAGAATGGAGTTGCACAGCCTGCACCCTGGATCTCACATCCTGATAACATAAGAGACATATTTGAGCTCGGTAACACTATTACCACCAACCTCTCAATGACAGGAGGAAGTGACAAATCAAGCTTCAGGCTTTCTTTCACTGATATGCGTCAGAAGGGGATGGTCCCGAATACAGACTATTTCAAGAAAACACTGGCATTCAGCGCAAGCTCTAATCCTGTTGATAAGCTTACTTTCTCTGCTTCAGGAAGCTATGTTCTGGCAAACAGTAATAACCAGCCAGGTTATGGTTATGCTGCAAACAACATTATGCAGCAGTTTACATGGACAGGCAGGCAGGTTGACTATTCATTGCTCCGTGACAAACAGCGTAATCCTGATGGTTCGATCTTTAACTGGAACCATAACTATCATAACAACCCGTATATGACACTTTATGAAAACCTGAACCCGATGAACCGTGACAGGGTAATTGGGAATGCCATGGTTAAATATCAGTTTACCCCGTGGCTAAGTGCTTTCGTGAGAAGTGGTGGTGACATATATACTAATGCGGCAAATGAGAGAAAGTTCGTTGGTGACATGGACTACAGGAATGGGAATTATTTTGAAGATGTGAGACAATTCCGTGAAATCAATACTGACTTCCTTCTGGCATTTGAAAAGGCATTCGGAGCAGACTGGCAATTCAGTCTTAATGCCGGAGGCAACAGGATGGACAGAAGGTACCAGCGTAACACCGGAGAAGCTCCTGAACTGGCCATTCCGGGCGTATACAACGTTGCAAACTCATCAGTAACGCCGAGAGTATCAAATTATTCCTCAAAAAAGAGAATTAACAGCTTATATGCATTTGGCCAGTTGGGATTCAGGAATGCTGTATTCCTTGATTATTCAGTGAGAAATGACTGGTCAAGCACCCTGCCTATTGAAAACTGTTCATATATCTATCCTGCAATATCTCTCAGTGCTGTAATCACAGACCTGATAGGGATGGATTCTGATGTTCTTTCATTTGCTAAATTGCGTGGGAGCTGGGCACAGGTCGGTGGTGACACTGATCCATATCAGCTTGCACCAACAGCATCATTTGGCGACGGATGGAATGCCAGCACAAAGCTGTTGAACCTCTTTATTCCAAACGAGCTGCCTGACGCTCAACTAAAGCCGCAGATGAACGAATCTATTGAATTTGGGGCTGACGTTCGTTTCTTTGTAGACAGGGTCAGACTTGATGTGACATACTATCAGCAGAAATCTATAAATCAGATCGTTTCTGTTCCTATTTCAGGCGCTTCAGGATATACCAGCAAAATCATCAATGCCGGTCAGATTGACAATAAAGGCCTTGAAGTGTTGGTGACAGTTACTCCTGTCAAAGTAAGCGACTTCCGCTGGGATATCACTCTGAACTGGTCGAGAAACAGGAACGAAGTTGTTGAGCTTGCTCCGGGTATTGACCAGTTCGTACTTGGCACCTACTGGGATATGCAGCTTATTGCAGCTCCCCAAAAGCCCTACGGTGTATTATTGGGTTATGACTACGAAAGAGATCCTGATGGAAACATTATTTTCTATGACGGTTTGCCGGCTCAGGGCGAGCTGAAGGAAGTCGGAAACATTACACCGGACTGGAATGGAGGTATGCTTAACGAAATCAGCTGGAAGGGACTGACTGCAAGCTGCCTTATCGATATGAAAAAAGGCGGGGACCTTTATTCTATGACCACAACCTGGGGTCGATATGCAGGTGCGCTTGAAGAAACACTTATCGGCCGTGAAGGAGGCATCGTTGGAGACGGTGTCATGCCAGATGGTAATGGCGGGTTTGTCAAAAATACCGTGGTTGCTGATGCCGAACAGTTCAACAAGGCAGCCTACAACAATAACCTGCAATGGTCAAGTGTATTTGATGATACCTATATAAAACTGCGCGAGGTCAAGATCGGATACTCGTTCGGAAAAATAGGTAATGTGTTAACAGATCTCAATCTTTCCCTGATCGGGAGAAACCTGGCGATCCTCTATACAAAAGTTCCTCACGTTGACCCTGAAACCGCATTCAGCAGTGGTAACGTACAAGGATTTGAATATGGCCAGCTGCCATCTGCCAGAAGTATTGGGTTCAGTATCGGGGCCAGTTTTTAAATAATCTTAAAACTATCGAAGATGAAAAGAAGAATCTTATATTACCTGGCAGCTAATCTGACTATACTGATGCTATTCAGCTCAGGCTGCACAAAGGATTTTGAGGAAATAAACACAAATCCGAACAGTCCTGGAATCGAACAATCATCGCCTTCTATGCTACTTACCAATGCTATCGAATCAATGACAGACCGTGTCCATGAAATTTTCTTCGGACATGAAATGGGTTCATGCTGGGTTCAGCACATGGCAAAGGTTCAGTATCCTGATGAAGACAGGTATATCCCTCGTATGGGTGTTATCAACAATACCTGGAACAGTTTTTATGCTGCTTCAGGTTATGACGTTAAGAACCTTATCGATATTGCAGAAGCCACGGAGAATGATTCTTACAAGGCTATCGGTCTGGTTCTGAAATGCTACCTGACATCTGTTCTTACAGATGAATTCGGCGATATTCCCTATACTGAAGCTTGGCAGGGAAGCTCTGATACTCCGATACTGTCACCCGTGTATGATACTCAGGAATCAATTTATGCTGCTCTGATTGCTGACCTTAAGACAGCAAACGAGCTCCTTTCCGAGGATGGTACTGAAGTCGAAGGCGATATTCTTTTCGGCGGTGACCTGATGAAATGGAAGAAGTTTGCTAACTCATTGCAATTGCGTTTGTTAATGCGCAGATCAGACCGTGTTGCTCCTACTACTGACATGACGGCTATCTTTGGTGATGCTGATACATACCCGGTTTTTGCAAGCAATGACGATAATGCAGCACTGAAGTATCTTGGATCCAATCCTAACAATAATCCTATTAACGAGAACAGGAAGACCAGGGATGACCACAGGGTAAGCAATACTATTATAGATTACCTGTATACAGATGCTCCTAGTTCAGACTACAGGGTATCGGTATATGCAGAACTTGCTTCCAGTTCGGGTGATTACGTTGGTCTGCCAAACGGAATGCTTGCCGCTGATGCTCTCAACTATCTTGGCAACGGGCTTAAAGAAACCTCCAAGATTGGTAGCTATTTTTCTGCTGCCAATGCTCCTGGAATGCTGATGAGCTATTCAGAATTGTTGTTCATTAAGGCTGAGGCTGCAAAGCGGGGCTTTATACCCGGAGGAGATGAGGTTGCAGAAGAGGCTTACCATGATGGCATCAGAGCTTCCTGGGATCAGTTCAATGCTGATGGAACATTTACCGAAAAACTGACTGAAGTATGGGAAGGTATTTTCATCGGCTGGGGAATGGAGGAAGGTGATGATATCTTCGAATATGCATGGGAAGACTTCGTGGTTTATGGCGGAACATACGACTATAACCCGGCTTCCGGTCTAGAGCAGATTTATACCCAGAAATGGATAGCAATGTTCGACCAGGGTATCCAGGCAGCCTTTGAATGGCGCAGAACAAATATCCCCTTATTGACACCTGCTGTTTCCGGTATGAACGACGGCAAGATACCTGTCAGGGCCTACTATCCTTCAGATGAGTATGGTAGAAACCCGACCAATGTTGCAGCTGCTGTTACCCGTCAGGGTACCGACGATATGAATACCAGGGTTTGGTGGGATACTAAGAATAATTACTAAATGCTTAAACGTAATACTATGAAGCGAATAATATTTTCCACATTAGGCCTGTTAATTGGAATCTTTATCCTGGTATCGTGTGATCAGACTTATACCGACCTGATGACCTCCGATGTTAAAACAGGTGGAATGTTATCCCCTACCGGGGGAGTACCATACAAGCTTGGTGGAACTCCAAGTTTCGATGTGACAATTGATGTTCCCAAAGGACCAGGGATTGAGGCTATTGAGGTTTACAGGTCATATACGGAACTCGATGAAGACGGTGAGATTGCAAGTGTCAAACCCGCAGTCCTGGACCAGACAATAGATATCGGATCAGCCAATGAAACCGGTCCCATATCAAAGACAGTAAGCTACAATTATGCAAAACTGACTGCAGGGCTCGGTATGCCTGCTGACGAAAATGTGCTTGCAATCGGCGATTACTGGACCATAAGCTATAAATCTGTTATGGCAGATGATGGCCGAAAAGTTGACGTAGCTTCAAAAACAACAGTAACAGTTGCCAATAAATATGCAGGTTATTACCAGTGTGTGGGTGTGTTTAGCCACCCGACAGCCGGAGACCGGCCAGTCAATGAGGAAAAATTCCTTACCCCGATTGACGCCAATTCGTGCTGGGGACCTGCCGGCGACCTGGGCGGATCAGGATATTTTGTAAAAATTACAGTCAATCCGGCTGATAATACGGTAACCTGTTCTACATGGAAAGACATCGAGATGAATAACGTTGCCGGGGAACCTAATTACTGGGATCCCGCAACCGGCGTTTTCCATCTCGCATACTACTATGTCGGATCAGGCGGCAACAGGGTTATGAGGGAGACATGGACGCCTAAATAGGTATTGTGCTTCTTAACCGGATATTTTATGAGGGTGTCTCTGATTGAAGATGGGACACCCTCTTTACTATATTTATAAAATAATTATCAGATAATGAAAGCTGTCAGGTACATTCTGCTTCTTGTAGCCACTTTGATGCCGGCCGTTCAGGTCAGGTCTCAAAATGTAGTTCCCGGTTCCGACGAATTGCTCGCCAGGTTAAGATTGAATGAAAGTATGTTTGGCAGCAAATTCTCATCTTACAATGATATCTCCGGAGATCCTTATGTCTATAAGGAATTCCGTCCTGGCCGGCTTATTCTCAGGACAGGTGAAACAGCCAGTGCTGATATGAGATATGATATCTATGCTGACCTTATTCATATAAAGCTGAAGGAAAACATTTTCGCAATAGGATTTCCCGAAAAGCTCTCGATGATCAGAATTGACAGCCTGACGTTTATAAATGATACTATTATCAGAAAAGGAAACAGGGAGACATTGGCGAAAAGCTCCTGGTTCATTGTGGCAGAAGAAGGGAAGTGCAGTCTGCTCATAAAAAAGAATATAAGAATTCAGGATCCTGAACCGGCTAAAATACTACAGGATGCCAAACCTGCCCGGTTTATCCATACGGCTGATAGTTATTATCTTAAACAACAGGACGGGCATGCAGTCCTGGTAAAGGCCCGGAAAGACCTGACATCAGTATTATCAGACCACAAGGAGGACATAATCACATTTATTAAGTCGCAGGGATTCGGGATTAAGAAAATAGAGGACTTGTCAGCCATTGTGAGATATTATAACGGATTATAGGCATTTGTAAAAAATCTGGCCGTTTACAGACCTTTCCCTTTAATTATTGTTCCCAGAGTATAGAAGATGATCTTCAT
>ENA-UOOK01000264-UOOK01000264.1-fermentation-metagenome-genome-assembly--contig:-NODE-264-length-67068-cov-5.902467_pt1 | contig 67068 bp, 51 predicted proteins | sample MGYA00245777_ERZ724023 | MGnify/ENA primary metagenome ERZ724023 (study PRJEB28704, sample SAMN03018312) | fermentation metagenome | biome: anthropogenic terrestrial biome; feature: soil; material... | reverse complement strand
AAATCATCTGCGTAACGCACAAACCGAAGATTACGTCGTGTCAGTTCTTTATCTAATTATACTCCTTTTGCAACCACATTCCATCGGCCCCGGTTTCTTTGATCGTTTTCACTCTGTTGAAACTGTCATAAGAATAGCTTGTTGATGTCCCATTACTGCATGTGACTTCTTTAATTAAATCATCAGAGCTGTAACCATAGGAGGTAGAAACCTCGGGAGTAGCCTTTGAGATGATCCTTCCAAACTTATCGTACACCATCGTGGTAATCCGACCTTCGGCGTCTACCTGTCTATTAATATTTCCAGCATTATCGTATCCATAAGCGATGGTTCCTGCCGATGGATCAACCATGCCAATTTGGCGACCAAACGAATCGTAAGCAAACGTGGTTCGTATGCCACCTGGAGCTTCAATAGCCGAGGGTTGACCATCTGCTCGCAGCGAATATGTTATAGTTCCTCCAGGGTCTTTGGATGATAGCATTCCACCCAGGGCGTCATAGGTACGTACCGTGGCTATTCTTTCCGATGTGGTGGTGGTGGTCAATCCGCTGTATGAATAGGTAGTAGATTTTCCGGAAGGCTCAGTAACTGATAAGGGTCTGTCATTGACAGAAGAGGGAATTCCAAGCTGTGACTTGTGCTTGTAGAATAACCATATATTCCTTTGTTGCCATTGGGATAAAGTACCAGAAAGTGGGATATCACATTGTTTGACAAATAGGCAATGGCAATGATTTTACCTTGTTCGGATTCATAGCGGATACTTGATGCATTGCTGCTCAATTTGATTAAGCGCATACCATCCAAAGAAAATGCATCATCATTGGTTCTACTAACTCCATTTGCTTGCCCATCGTAATAAACACTTCTGTTAATCCGGGTAATTTTAGAAATCCCGGACAAACTCCATCCTACGCCTAATGTTCCATTTCCGGCGTGTGCGTTATACGCCAGTGATATCTGAGGCTGTATGCCCTTTGGTCCTGGATATACCTGTATAGGAACCTGAAGCGTAGCTGAACCATTGGGTCCATGACCCGTAATGACAGGTATTTCACCGACGGCCCTGGATTTATCAATATTTGTGGTGACAACAGAAATTGTTGAAGATTTTAGCTGTGGGGCAGGCAATGACTGAGATCTTTCGGCAGCTCCTTTTGTTTGGCTAGATTCAACTAATGTAGTAGTTTGTCTAATTTCTGGTGAGGGATATAGAGCGTTAATTAGCGAATCTTCCCATTGGGTAATTCGTTCCTCACTCCAGTTCTCCCAATCGGTGCCGGAAGCTTGACTTCGTTCCTGCGCCTTTAGCTCAAAAGACAAGGTGAAGCAGACAATGTAAGTATTACAAAAATGCAAACTAAGGGTAAACGCTTTTTCATGGGTGTTAAAATGAGAATGGGTAAGGATTTTATTTTTTCACAATTTTCCAGACAGATGATTCTTCACCCAGTGTTATGGTCATAAGGTACAAACCTGAAGGCTGATCGCTCAGGTTTAAAGAGGTGTTGGGCCCTTCAATTTCTTGGGTTATAAGAAGCCTTCCATTAATGTCCGAAATAGTAATTTTTCCTTTAGGATAGTTTCCCAGGGGACTAATGCTGACCATTAGATGTCCTTCAGTGGGATTGGGATAAATTCGAATTTCCTGATCGGCAAGGCTGTCTTCGAAGAGTTGCTCCGGTTCATTTTCGCTCGCTGAAGATGATTTTAAAAGGATTGTTTTCCGTTCAATACGGTTCCCGGCTTTGTCATAGGTAAAAGCAATATTTTGCCCCTGAAGTTGGACAGCCGTGAGACAGAAAAAAAAGAAAGTAGCAAGCAGCAGCTTTTCCATGTTTTTTCTTGGTTGAGTTATTTGGTAATAAAAGTTGCACTTAGTTAACGGAGCAAAATAAATCCATTAATTAGAATTTCGCAATAGTGTTTTTGAAATTAATATTTATTGTTGTCGGGGAAATCCAAAAACCGAATAGCTTTTCTCATGTTTTTTAGCAGTGAGATTTGTGTATATATGGAAACAAGGAGCTTTTTTGTATCTATTTGTTATGTGGTATTTGCATATTAAAAAAAATAGTTCCTATGCTTTTAGAAATCCCTTTCTATTCTTTTAATGGATACCAATGACACCCAAATATAACGCTCGTTGTGGTCTTTGACGTATAAGCAGTGCTGTTTTTTATTCTTACAAGACTATTGAAAGAGTTGGTTCATGGCGGGCGGGCGTCTCCGGCCGCCCGCTCTTTTATCGCTGGTTAGCTGTCAATTGCTGCAATACTACGTTTTTTATCTCTTTTTTTCATCTTCGGGGTTGTAAGGAATTAAAGAATACATTACATTTGCAATCGCAAAAAACAAGGAGATGCCGAGGTAGCTCAGCTGGTTAGAGCGCATGATTCATAATCATGAGGTCGGCGGTTCAAGCCCGCCTCTCGGTACTTGATTAACAAGCGCTTACAGTCACAAAAGCTGTAAGCGCATTTTTTGCAACTCAATTGTGCATACAAACTACTCCTTTCAACACCAAGACCAAAGCACTCCCTGCTATCTATCAGCGACTTATTATCACTGCCTAGTGCAGAACATAAAACCTGTGTTTTTGCTTAAAATTCCATGAAACTTGCATATGATTCATTTATGGTGTGTTTTACATCAAAAACGCAAGTTTATGACAAGACAAAGTATATCTTTCTCGAAACCAAATGATGAATGGTTAAAAGCTCAAATTAACAGTGAGGGGTATTACAGCATAAGTGAACTTGTCAACGATTTGATTAGACAGGCAGTTCAAACACCTGACTGTAAAAATCCATCAGGTCGTCGAGCATGACACCTTCCCGCAGTTCCCCGAGCTCAATCATAATAATAACCTTATGTATCTTATTCTGGCGCTCGGCCTCTTCCGATAGCAGTCTAATTGTCGATAACTCGGTATTGAAGCTAATATCGGCGTATTGGACAATGCCTTTCACAGCACGCTTGGCAGGAGGCTTGATGTAGATAGTCATCATATTTGGAGCCATTTGTTTGATGGTTCTCAGGTTGGTCACCCTGGAGTCGCAAACCTGTTGTACCCCCAAATCCAAAACTTCCTCCAAAAAGTTTCGTTGCCACAAAGCAATTTGGTCACCACCGCCCATTGGATGTCGTTCTTTTTAAAAACATAATTCAGGTAGTCCTAATTTTCTCGTAGTTTGGTTCGGTTAAGTGTAATATAAGCCATAAAAAGTCGCTTTGATAAATGCTAAAGTACTCAATTTTGTAACAGCCGAAATCTTGATATGTTAATAAAAATGCTTTTTAATTGAAAAGTTGTCTTTATTAAAAACGACGGGCTAAAGTCAGGCATAAGAGTAAGTATTCAAAAGGGCAGTCTCTTTTGGAGACAGCCTCTTTTGATATAGATCAATGCTTATCAGCGTTTTAGCATTTTGACAGCCTTAATTGTGCCGTCAGAAAAATATTGCTTTACAATAAACAAGCCGCTTACTTGATTAATTTCAGCAAGCTTTTGGCCGCTTAAAGTATAATACTCCTGTTTAATCAAGCTTGCCGATGAAAGGCCCGGCAGCTGTATTGATGTGCCGGCATCATACTCCTGAGAATTAGATAAAAACACCGCATCAATTATAAAAGGATTAGTGCCATTTGACCAAAATCCGGCGATGTAGATGTTTTTTGGATTAAGAGGAGCACCATTATCCTTTTTAGCCTCTTTCAAGCGAACGATTAATTCCTGATTGTCACCAAACTTGAATATTGCCGGCGAGCTCCAGTAACTTGTTTCGTCGAAGAGCCTAAAATCTGCATTTGCAGTGTTAGCTCCTCCTAATCGAACAACAATATACTTATAAGCGGACAAGTCAATACCATCGTATAACCAACCTCCAAATCCCCATTGACCGGTCTTAAGGGTTTTAGTTGCTTCATCAAAGCTACCTTTCTCCCAAATATCAGGATTAAAAAATTCGGCAGTCAAAGGAAAGCTTGTAGAATGCAGATTGGTGTTTATCTGCATTTCTTTCCCCAAAGGATCTGTGTAATCAATAATTAAAGATGATTCACCATCCTCAAACGAGCGGATGATACTGTTATTGATTGATATTACTTCATCATTGCCGATAGTGTATTTAGCATCCAAACCAACATCCTCTACTCGTCCGTCGCCAAAAACAGCATTAACCACAAGCTTCTTGGTCCCTTTTGTAAGCATGGTAATCAGCTCTCCTTCATCAAGGTACAAGTCAGTAACTGTTAGAGACTCTTCTGTAAAAGCGTCAAATTCAGCCGGATAAAACTTCTCCTCAGAAAACTCTCTTTCTGTTGAGAACCAGTCAAAATCTACATAGCCGCCGGTTTCCTTAGTAGCATAGTTGAAAAGTCCAAACTTGCATCCTGATGGAAGCCCAAATACGCTGCCTTCTATCAATAAATCGACGCCTAAATCGCTATAACTAATATTATCCGTGCTATAGTAAAACTCTAAATTTCCCGTTTCGGTGTTCACAATGCTTCTCAAAAAAACAAGATTTCCGCTTACTAAGGGTCCGACGAGTTTATTATTGTTTATATAGGAGACAATTCTCTTTTCCTCATCAACCAGCTCAACCCCAATATAATTCATCTCATCCATAAAAACAGAAAGACCTGCAATATCACCGTCCTTCATATTTTCAATATCCAGCTTTACAGTTCCATAAGATAAATTATTACTATTAGGATAGGCAAAAATTGGCTGAGTCAGAATAGTATTGGATTCAGTAATATTGCCGCTAATTTTGATATTTTTCAGTCTCACATAACCCGCCCGCTCCAGTAGCGACCATGCTTCCGGAGCCGGGCTACCATACCAGTCCCACTGAGGCCTTAAGTTCCAATGGCGAAAATTGTCATTAGTAGGCAACTCCGCAAGGTATTCAAAATCAGGTCGAGGCTCATACAATTCGGCATAATCAAGATACCAGTGATAGACGGGCCACGGGCAGGCCTCGGGGTCGTTTAAAAAAGTGTAGGGTTCATCCGGAAGCGGGGCAACAGGATTAAACTTTGCAAGCAGGTTAGCATCAGTAAACAAAAGCCAGCCAACATTGCCGGTTTCGTCCATTATCTTCTTGAAATTAGCTCCAAAACCTTCAGCCCCTGCAGTCCCCGTTACTCCCTTTCCCCATGACGACTCATAATGTGCAGGCGCCCAGTCCATTTCAGTAATCAGGATGGGAGCTAAGTCAGCAATTGGCTTTACCTGCTTATCCCACTCCCTTTTAAAGACATCGTAACCGTCGGCACTTCCAAACCAGCCCGGATAAACATGGACAGCATATCCAATATTATCGCCTTCAATCGGATTAACTGCAAAACCTTTATAGTGGGCCTGATACCCTGAGCCAGGAATCCACAACACATTTTGAAATCCGTTATCGCGGATTCTGTTGACTATTGGTTGGAAAATTTCTTTTAATACATCAAAATGAGCCTGAGTATTTGCTCCCTCAGAGCCATCGGCCAAACGTATCCTGACGGGCTCATTGGCCAGCTCAAACATTATTTCTTCTCTGTCCTTTATGCGTGGATGCTTAGATACAATATCCCATATATTGAATAAGTACTGAGCATAGTTGTAGTCGTCTTCTACGCCAATAACTTCAGGACTAACCCCGGGAGGGCGCATCACAACATACATACCCTTCGAGATGGCATACTCAGCCATTGGGATAAATACCTCATCGAGATATTTCTTAAAACGAGTTTCGTTGAAGCAATTTGGCAACTCATGGCCATCGGGCTGGCAGCCCGGTGTATTACTCCAGTAAGGATCCATGTGCAACCTAATAAAGCTCATCTTCCAGCCGACATCTAAAATATCATCTATCAAACCTTGATTATAAGTCAGACAGCCACTAACATCATAATTATTCCATTTGGTGCCTCTTTCGTTAAACCAGGGACTGTAGGTTTGAGCAAAGCCGTGGAGATTAACAATATTACCGTGTGTATCCTTTAAATAACGGCCATCTACTTTTAATCTCGGAGTAGGCATACCTTCCCATGCTTTCATCTCAGGCGCAGCCAAAAGCATCAATGCGACAATAAAATAAAGAGTAAAATGTTTACGCATAGTTCTATATTATAATTTTTGAAACCGATAATCACAACTGAATCGCTCTAAGCTCAAATATTGCTTTTCCCATTTTTCTTAGAGCGACAAAACATTGCAAGCCCAAAAGCAACACAACTTAGTTTTAGTTTCGTAAAATTAACAATCTTCGGGCGTGAGGCTTTGCTCTTTGGGACACAATTTTTCTGATTACAAACATTATCAGCAAAAAGAAAGAGCCGCTATTGTTTGACAATAACGGCTCAGATACTCTATTATAACCCTAAAACTAATCTGCCCATGCCACTCCTTCCGGAGCACGCCGCCACACAAAATAGCTATCCAAAATATTTAATGCATCCTCATCAGGAACTTTATCCACATAGGCATCGGGTCCAAAGCACATTACTTGTGGGTATTTATTAGAAAAAACGGGCCATTTTGTAAGAGTTTCACCGTTAGGATCACCATATTTTGCAAAATTTGTCCAATATGTACCCATTGTTTCTGAAAGAGACAAATCAGAATCCAGGGCCTGAGGATTATTGGGGTCAAGGTTCATAAACACGTAGGCAACTTCCATTCCGTGAGGGCTTCCATAATCAAAGGTGGTAGAGTCTTCAGGATTTTGCGCGTGTTGGTCAAAATAGTAAAAATATACCGGAGCCTTGCCGATCTTTGTTTGAAGCCGAGCCCAGCTCCATGTATGCCATCCAAAAGCAGCATCACGCATAAGATTCCGAGCTGAGCGTTGTATTCTATCCCCTCCTACCGGATAAGCTTCCATCAAAGAAACAGCATAAGGACCGAATCTCTCGTGTACATTCCGGATAAACTCTTCAGGAGTACGGCCTGTAGGAAAGCTTAGTCCTTCATCAGAATTATAACCTATCAAAACAGGCACATCATTAAAATTACCGGCTTCATAAAGTTTATACTGGTCGTCGGGGATCACATATCCATCAACAACAGGCCATGCACCTCCCATACCCCAACCCTTTGGGACAAGCGCCTCAGCATCTAGTTTGCGAAGATCTTCGATTGAAGTTTGACCAAGGCTATTCATAAACTCAACACCAGCTTTTTCAGCATTTTCAAGAGTTTTCATGTTTTCTCCGGGATAGCTTGTTGGACGAGTAGGTCCGAAAGAACCTCCACTCTGAGAGATAGCACCTTGAAACAAGCCCTTAGCCAATGGAGAAGCACATAACATACTTACAGAAATCCCTCCGGCAGACTCGCCAAAAATTGTGACCTTATTTGGGTCACCGCCAAAAGCAGCAATATTATCCTTTATCCATTGCAAGCCGGCAATTTGGTCCAGCAGGCCATAATTACCGGAGCTGCCATATTCGCTTTCTGCGCTTAATTCAGGATGAGCTAAAAAGCCAAACTGACCAACGCGATAGGCAATACTCACCAGAACCACTCCTTTTTTTGCCAATTTGCTTCCATCATAAACCGGCTCAGCTGTTGAGCCAAAACTGAATCCTCCGCCATAGATCCATACCAAAACCGGAAGCTTATCTTTGCTCGATTCGGCAGGCGACCAAATATTCAGGTAAAGACAATCTTCGCTTTTGCCCCCTGCAGGATTTCCTCCTTGCATAGGTGCGGGAGCATATTCCACGGCTTCTCTAACCCCTTCCCAGTTTTTAGCTGCCTGAGGAGCTTTCCATCGTAAATCTCCAACAGGAGGAGCTGCAAAAGGAACACCCTTGAACACCCTCAATCCGTCTTCAACGTAGCCTTCAAGAATCCCCTCATTGACTTTTACTTGCTCAAATGGCAGTTCTGCACAAGAAGCCAACAAGGCCACTAATAACAAGCCGGATAAATATTTCAATGATTTCATTTTTTAAAGTTTAATTTTTAAAAATTAGTTGCACAAATGGTTCATTAGCTAACAAGGCTTTACAAAATAATAAACTAAGAACAAATACTATTTTACAGTAATCACCAGCTGTTTCAAGGCTTTCGCGTCTGAGCTGTTGCCATATAAGATCTCATAATCACCGGCAGTAACTGCCATGGCACGTTTGTCCCAATCATAAAACTCAAAAGAAGAGGCGTCCAGGGTGATAAGAGCATTTTTTGACTTGCCCGCTTCGAGTTCAACGCGCTGAAAGCCCCTCAAGCTCTTGATAGGGCCGTCTATATCGCCTAACTTTTTAATATAGACCTGAACAATCTCAACCCCTTTGCGCTTGCCGACATTTTTCACCGGTATGCTTAAGTTTAAAGATTCATCGGGTGTAATTTGTTTTTTATCCACGCCGGCATTACCAATTTCAAACCTGGTATAACTTAAACCGTGACCAAAGGGAAATAAAACATTTGTAGTATATCTGTAGGTACGTCCCTTCATAGAGTAATCTTCAATATCGCCCAGATTATCCGAATTGGCGTAAAAGGATAGGGGCAGCTTTCCGGCAGGATTATAATCGCCAAAAAGCACGTCTGCCACGGCAAGGCCTCCCATCTCTCCGGCATACCATGCCTGCAGTATTGCATCACAGCTTTCTATAACCGGCCCAAAAGCAATAGCCGAGCCCGAACAGTTAACGAAGATAACAGTCTTGCCGGCCTCTTTAAGTGCTTTAATGCAATTGCGCTGAACCGCCGGCAATTCAATATCGGTACGGTCGCCTCCCTTAAATCCGGGGTAGGCAACAGGCATTTCTTCACCTTCCAGGCTGCCGGACAATCCGCCCACAAAAACCACTGTTTTAATGCCTTCAAGTCGTTTAATCAATGAGCTAAAATCAACGTCTTCCTCTCTGCCAAAATCAAATTCAATATTTGCCTGCCAGTTTTCACGCTGCGCATAACGAATTTTGATATTGTAAGTTTTCCCACTCTCCACCTTAAGTGGAATCCTACTTGTCAGAGTTCTCCAATTAACATAGCTTTCAAGCTGCTTGCCATCAACAAAAAGCTCAAATAAACCTGTTGCTCCGCCCTTAAACACTATTTCTTCCGATACTGTTGGCGTAAATTCTGCTTCATAGATAGCCGAAAAATCCTCAAGCCAAACACCCGGGGCAAACTCATGTTGCCCTGCTGCTGTTAATCTGATAGGATTAGATAAATGCTGAACCGCAACCGGCTCTCCTTCAAAGTTGGGGTCATTCCAATAACTGGCCTTAAAACCTGGTTTACCTTCAAAGGAAGCCTTTGAGAAATAGCTTATAGTTACTTTATCATCCACAAGGTCAAGGCCTTTTTCGTAGTAAATTTGCTCAGGACGCACTTTTGAAAGAATACCGTCCAGGATTGTTATAGTCTTGATAGGCGTTCCGTTATAATTCCCCCAAAGCATTTCCGCATCATCCGCGTTGGGTCCAATCACGGCAAGTTTCTTTATAGACTTATTAATAGGCAAAACCTTGTTGTTGTGAAGCAAGGTCATTGTCTGCTGAGCCATTTCATAAGACAACTGCCTGTGCTTGTCACAGTTAAGAACAGACGCGGGGATCTGGGCCCACGGAATAATAGAGTCATTATCCATTTCACCCAAATCAAAGCGTCCTGATAAAACCCTAATCAAACTTCTGTCAATATCCTCCTCCTTAATCAAATCCATTTCAAGAGCCTTTGGCAAATCCTTATAATGGTAATTATCCCAGATGCACTCCAAATCAGTACCGGACAGAAGACCAAGAGCAGCTGCATGTTCACGGCTGGAGGATACATTGTGAGTAGTGTAAAAATCGGTGATAGCACCACAATCGGCAACTACCATATGTTTGTAACCCCATTCATCACGCAAAATCCTTTGCAGCAACCTGGTATTGCTGCAGCAAGGTTCATCTTCCAGGCGATGATATGCACACATAACCTGACGAACATCGCCATCCTGTACCAAAGTTTTAAAGGCAGGCATATAAGTCTCGTAAAACTCACGAGGGCTTACATTGGTAACATTCAGCTCATGGCGACTCCACTCCGGGCCCGAATGAACCGAGTAATGCTTGGCGCATGCAAGCAACTTGCGATAGCGGGAATCTTCAGGTCCCTGCAAGCCTTTAACTACTTGCAAGCCCATACGGCTCATAAGATAAGGGTCTTCACCATAAGTCTCCTGGCCACGACCCCAACGCGGATCTCTAAAAATATTAACATTGGGGGTCCAAACAGAAAGGCTCAAAAATCTTCTGTTTTCTTCACCCCTTCGTATGGCTTGATGATATTTGGCACGTCCCTCATCGGATGCGGCATCGTATATTTTATACAACAATTCATCATTAAATGAGGCTGCCATGCCAATAGGTTGTGGAAACACAGTAACACTGTCATTATTCGCATATCCATGCAGAGCCTCACTCCACCAGTTAAAACGCTTTATTCCCAGGCGAGGTATGGCCTCAGACTGATCACAAAGCAAGGAGGCTTTCTCTTCAAGCGTGAGCCTCGATATTAAATCACGGGCTCTCTCCTCAGAGCTAAGTTCCGGATTTTGAAAAGGATATTGTTGCGCAGCGAGTCCGGCCGCGAAAACAAAAAATAGAAAAACAAAAATTTGATACTTCATAAGTCAATTATTATTATCGTTTAGTTAAGATGCCATTTCTAAAATTGACTTAATGTTGTCGGGACAACTCCAGTGTTTTTGTTCATAGTTCAGATAATTTTAGAAAACAATCCCTGCTGGTTTTTAATGTTCCCCATAATGTAAGCATATAACTCAAGGGCGTGTTCCTGATTTATAGCTTTCCGACTCTCCTTTGTGCGAAAAACAATATTATACAGTATCTGGCGATAGCTTGACATGATAATTATTTTTAGGATGCCACAATTTACAAATAACTGTACTTTTGTTCAACCCCTCCCCGGGGCTGATCTCACTTACCTGTTCCCTTTCCGTGGGTTGAAACCCACGGCAGCACTGTGCGAACTGGCGAAAGCCCCGAAAGGGGTGTTATTTTCTTAAATAAACGACATTTAATCACTTATTATTATACTGTCATATTATACTGTCATATTATACTTAATTCTCTGAGTCTTTGAATAGCAACTGCACATAATGATAAAGGTCATCCTTCTATACAGCGAAGTCATGGTGCCCGCCGGATATAACTCTATAAATATGAGGCACTCCATGCTCTTTACAATACTCATGAGTCCGTTGGCTAAACTGTATCAAGTTATCCTGATCACCGCAAGAAATATATAAGAGCTTTAGCAAATTCGAGGCCTCTGCGGGGTTCTGAATTAATTCAGCAGGCGCTTTTGTATTCGGCGCAGAAGAAAAGCCTCCAACCCATGCAAATTTATCAAGGTTGCCTAAGCCAAAATTTAAAGACTGTCCTCCTCCCATTGACAAACCTCCGATAGCCCGATGCTCACGATCCTTTATCACAGGGTATTCCTTCTCAATGTATGGTATCAAATCATTAAGTAAATCTTTTTCAAAGACTGCAAAAGCCTCAACTTTTTGGGGCTCAAAGATATTTCCTTCCGCCCTGTCATTTTCCATTGCACGACCATTAGGCAAAACGACAATCATTGGCTGCATCTTTCCATGGGCGATAAGATTATCAAAAATAATATGAGGAACCCCGTTGTTATACCACTCATTCTCGTCGCCACCTATGCCATGTAGTAAATAAAGAACCGGATATTTTTCATCCTTGTTAAATCCGGGAGGAAAATATACCCGGGCATTACGGTTTACACCCACAGTAGAAGAAAAGTAGCTAACAACTTCAACCTTCCCGGCTGAAATTTCGGGATTAGCCTGATCGAAACCTTCCGGTGCACGATCAATAGTTTGCTGAGAATATCCTCCGTGGCTACCTAACACGAAAAGAGATAAAAAAAGAAGAAAATGTTTCATGAAAATTTAATTAAAACGAAAATTATCAAATCCATTAATAAAGGATAGCAAGGTAAGAAGATATTATTAAAATTGCAGCTATCAATTATAATATAAGCATTACAAGCTTGTTACAAACAAAAGTAAGTAAACATTTAAGCTGATTTTTCTTCCGAAAAAGACGATAGATATTTTTATTCTTTTAACTTAGCAAAATATTTTTTAGCAAATCATCGGGTGTTATATTTTTCAAACTTAAATCACGTTAACCATGAAAAAGACCTTTACTCTATTATTTTTCGTTTTCATAAGTACTGCCCTAACTCTTGCAGTCGAATTACCCTATGCCGCCAGGAATCTGGAATTCCTTCAAAGCAATACAGAAACTGTGGAGCTTGAGCTTGGTGCCGGCTCCCCGGAGACTTATCGTTATCAGATTTTCCCATTCACCCTTGCCTCAGATGCATCTGTAAGCATAGATTTTAGTCAGGATTTTTTGGCAGCCATCACAAATTCAAAGACCATCACTTCCGGAAGTATTATTGAGGTGTTTGACGCAGCTGATATTCCTTATGCATCTGATGTTCTGCCGGCAGGAACCTATTATCTGGTCTTATCTTCAGACTTTGATATTTTTAATTACAACTTCAACATTTATGAGACTCAACAAGCTATAGTATATACTGCGCTTGATTATTCCTCAATTTTGCAAAGCGGGGAAAGCCAATTTGGGAAAATAGAAAAATTTAACCATGCCCCTGTGTTAAGGCCCAATGCAAGCGCGCAAGGAAGAGGCTACAGCATGGCGGTGGAAGAAGGGCATAGCTATAAATTCACTTATGACGTCTATACCAGCCAGGCAGGCTCATTGGATGCTTACATAACCCTTCTTACAGGTGGTGTGTTTAAGGGCAATGCAAATAGTTTTAATGGAGATGCCCTTGCTTCAAAAGAGATAAGCGTCGATAATAAAGCATCTCAAACTATATCAATTAGTTACAAGGCAGATTTTAGCGGATCGCTACGCCTTCTTTTGCAAGCATCTTCAGAATTACCGGAAGCAACTTACTCAATTAAGGTAGAAGAGTTAGAATCAAGCTTTTCATTTGTACCCATCACACTGCCCTATTACAATGACGAATTAGCATTCTTGCCCGGCTCAGTTTATGAAATGCCAAATGGTCAAAAGGCTAAGGGCTTTACCTTCACTCTTGACAAGAAAAGCATTATTCAATTCGAAGGCTATAATTATGATTATATCGTAGGGCCCGAAGTCCGTATATATAATGATGCAGCCATGCAAAATCCAACCATTACCTCCGCCTGGTTAGATGGATTTATGGTTGAACTTAACGCTGGCACATATTACATTCTGGTGTCAGACAACAATTTCGATAAGGCTGCATATTACACCTGCCCTTTATCTATCAAGGCAACGGACTACTTCTCTATTTCATTGAAGGACTTACTTGACAATGCTGAAGAGATAAATTACACAGATATTCCTCTAATCAAAAAAGGCAATCTTGACTTTGAAACTGCAAGCCTGGTTCAGGGAGCTGCCAACTTTAGACCCCTAAACGACAACTATTTTGCAAATGCATATAAAGTGCACTTATTAGCCGGTGAAAATTTGAAAATCCACCACTCGTTTATAAAAGATGCCTTTCTCTATTTATATCGAAAAGACGGTGAGTCATACACAAAAATTGCCGAAGACGATGATGGATATACGGGCACTTATAAAAACAATAATCAAGAGTCTTACATTGAGTTTCAAGCCACTGCAGAAGGAGATTACTATATAGTTGCTACAAGCAGCTATTCCTTTGTATTATCGCGTGGTGCCTACTATCTTAATATATGGAAAACCGGAGAAGAACCTGCTCATAAAAATCCTTTCAACGCTATCAGCCTTGCTGAACTGCTTGATGCAGCGCTCGAAATCAGCTATTCTGCTCTGCCTTACTATCAGTTAGGGAAGCTTGACTTCGGAAGTGCCGGTTTGGTGCAAGGAGCCGCCAACTTTAGAGGAACAAGCGATAAGTATTTTGCAAATGCTTATAAGATAAACTTAAGCGTAGGCGACAATTTAAGAATCCACCACTCCTTTGTAAAAGACGCCTACCTTTATGTTTACTATAAAAATGGCGGCACTTACACAATGCTGAAAGAAAATGATAATGGTTATACAGGATCTTATGCCTACGTTAGTGGCGATTCTTTTATAGAATTTGCAGCCGGGACGACCGGAGAGTACTACATTGTCGCTACCACCGTTGGATATCACACCATGGCAAGTGGTGATTATCAGATAAATATCTGGCAGTCAGGCAAAGAACCCTCCTTCGACAACCATCGCATCAGTCTTGTATCCCTATCATCGTCGGCTGACGACATTACTGTTAATCCCGATACTCCGGAAGAAGACATCCTGAAAGCACTGTCAGAACTTACCATTAAGGCAAGAACAGAATTTATGGAAGAGATTACGCTTTCCAACCTTCCCTATTTGTGGACTATCAATACAGATGGCAAATCAGCTGTCTTTATTCCGACAACTATGGACGCTTACACTTTTGCCCCCGAGCTGTCATTAACTGTAGTGATAAAACAAGCTGTGTCCACGGCATTTGATGAAACACAGGCTGCAGGCAAGCCGGCAGTATTTGTTATGAACAAGGATATTAGCATTGTGAATGCCGGTGCAGAGGAAGAGCTAATGGTTTATGATATTGAAGGGCGACTGCTAATTAGGGAAAGCCTTGGCGCCTCATCAAAGACTGTCTCTGTAACAAAGGCAGGTGTCTATTTCGTAATACTTGGGACGGAGACCTTTAAGGTGATATGTAAATAAGAAGACTGAAAATAGCTGCCCTATTCATCAATTGTCGTTAATAATTGAGCAAGTAAAAAAAGAGACGCCGTTAGGACGTCTCTTTTTTTTTAGAAAATATACAAAACTGACTGCTATGAAGCTGCTATTTAGTCTTTTCAGCCAAAGCGGCCACAATTTTTGCTTCAAGCTCGTCGGCCAGCTCAATATTGTCTTTCAATAAATCCTTCACAGCTTCGCGCCCCTGCCCAAGTTTAGTCTCACCATAACTAAACCAGCTGCCGCTCTTCTTAATAACATTAAGCTCAACTCCCATATCAACTATCTCACCTACCTTTGATATGCCTTCTCCATACATAATATCAAATTCTGCTTTACGGAAGGGAGGCGCCACTTTGTTCTTAACAACTTTTACACGAGTTTGATTTCCTACCACCTCTTCCCCATTCTTCAACTGAGATATACGACGAATATCCAAACGAATAGAAGCGTAAAACTTCAAGGCATTACCACCGGTGGTTGTTTCAGGGTTACCAAACATAACGCCAATCTTTTCACGCAGCTGATTAATAAATATGCAGCAAGTATTGGTCTTACTAATATTAGAAGTAAGCTTACGAAGAGCCTGAGACATCAGTCGGGCCTGCAAGCCCATTTTATTTTCGCCCATCTCGCCTTCAATCTCCGCTTTAGGGGTAAGAGCTGCCACCGAGTCAATTACTACCAAATCGACAGCTGATGAGCGAATCAATTGGTCGGCAATTTCAAGAGCTTGCTCGCCATTATCGGGCTGTGATATCAAAAGCTCTTCGATATCAACCCCCAACTTCTCGGCGTAAAACCTGTCAAAGGCATGCTCAGCATCAATTATTGCAGCTATGCCACCCATCTTTTGCACTTCGGCGATGGCATGAATCGCCAAAGTAGTTTTACCGGACGACTCAGGGCCATATATCTCGATAACCCTGCCCCGTGGATATCCACCGACGCCCAAAGCTAAATTTAAGGAAACTGAACCGGAAGGAATAACAGGCACATTTTCAACAACCGAATCGCCCATGCGCATTATAGCACCCTTGCCGTAAGATTTTTCAATTTTATCCATTGTCAGTTGAAGCGCTTTTAGCTTCTCCTGATTTACTTTACTCTCTTTAACTTCTTTCTGTTCAGCCATAATAGAATAGAATTTTCACATAATTTTGTTGCGTGAAGTTATGAAAAAAAACTCAAAGTCAAACAATTAGTTGAGCCTCAAAATAAGCTAATGAATCAAACTAAGCTCAGTATCTGTTATATTAGGCTTATGAACAAACAAATCTTTTGTTTTGTTGGGCAACAAAGAAGCTTAATAACTAAATAATTCCCCATCTTTCACTAAATTTGATGCCAAACAATCAAAGAGCATATTAATTGATAATCAGATATAAACCAATAGCCATGCGGATGAAGAGAGTAATTTACCTGTTAATTGCAAACTTTCTATTTATTAATCTCTCAGCGCAGCAACAAACAAGCTCTGCGCGGGCTCTGTCACTTTTTAATGAAGGCCGCTATGCTGAAGCTTTAGTTTTGTACGAACAGCTCGCCAACTCTAATAGTCGCGATGTCAATTATAACTACTATTACGGCCTAAGCCTGCTCAAACTCAATATAAAGAGCGATGAGGCCATAAAGCGTCTAAAAGTTGCGGCAACTCGCCCACCCAGTCCGGATGTCCACTATTATCTGGGATATTTGTACCAAAGAGCTTACGAGCCACAGCTGGCAAGCGAGCACTATCAGCGCTTTCTTAAATCGCCGAAGGCTGATAAGGAGCTTAGCAAATTAGCCGAACGAGCTCTAAGAGACTGCCAGTCAGCCGAATCTTTGATAAACAAACATTTCTCAATTGAGATTATTGCCAAAGATACAATTGATGCCACAGAGCTGCTCTCACACTACGGCCTGTCGAAAGAGGCGGGGCAGTTGTTAAAAGCCGGCGATTTCTTTAAAGTTGGAGTATCGCCCGACCAAATAGTGTTTCGCACAGAAAGAGCTAACGAGGTATTTTTCCCCTTGCTTGGAAGCACAGGAAAATATGATCTTTACAAGATAGTAAGACTCCTTGACGCCTGGACAGATGCAGAACTTCTAGCCGGGGAAATCAACAGCGACTACAACGAGCTGTATCCCTTCCTGTTAACCGACGGCACAACCATTTATTTCAGTTCTGACCGCCCGGGAGGGATGGGGGGATTAGATATTTATCAATCCTACTTCGACCCAAGCTCAGGCAGCTTTTCCGAGCCGGATAATTTAGGCCCTCCATTTAACTCTCCCGACGACGACTACCTGCTCGTCCCCGATATATATGCAGGCAAAGCATGGTTTACTACTAATAGAGGAGCCGAGCCCGATAAAGCAATTGTGGTTGAATTAATATGGGATAATAAAGTTGTTCGCAATCTTAGCCAAGACATTAATCAGGTTAAAGTTGCTGCTTCGCTGCCCATCTCCCCCAACGCCATGCCTAAAGCAAGCACTACCCTGCACGCTCGCGCAGGAGTTCCTGCAAGCAAGGATAGTGATGAATTTAGATTCATGGTTAATGACACCCTTGTCTATACCCGTTTTGACCAGTTTCAAAGCAAACAGGCGCTGGGCGAGTTTCGCTCAGCTTATTGTATCAGCCATGAAAGAGACAGCCTGACAAGCCTTTTGAGTAATAAAAGGAGGGCTTATAGCCAAAGCTACGATCAAGACGAATTGAAGCGACTGATTGACAGTATAGTAGAACTTGAGAAAGAAACCTACGGATTGGATGAACATATAAACAGCTACTATAACAAAGCACGTCAGCTGGAAAGAGATTATATCATACAGCTAAAAAGAAACGGACTATACCAGCCCGGCGCGGTTTCAACGCAAAGTATTAAACAAGAACCCGGTTTGCTTGAAAAAACACTCCGTGGACTTGACAAGGGCAGCCTGACTTTCTATTCTGATGAAGAGTTTTTAAAAAAGAAAGAACTGCGCGACAAGCTGTATCGCAGCTTCTTTGATAATAGTCAGATAGCAGAGCTTCAGATGGCAGACTCACTCACTGTATGGGCCAATATCCTGTCCTTAGAATCAGCGCGCCTGCTTGAAGAGTCGCGCAAGGTTACATCTGAGCAGCTTAGCCTCAAAGAAAGGCTTAGCAAGGGGACTAATATAGAAGAGGAGATGAGCTTAGAAATGGAAGCACTCGTGCAGCAATCCAGAGACTACAAACGCAGCTCCTTAGCCCTGTACGAGCAGGCGCTCGACCACAAATACAGACACTATTACAACAAGGCAGTTGCCATCGGAGCCACTTCAAATCAATCAGGTAGCGAAAATTTGAGCAGCCATGCACGGACCAGATACCATGAAGCGGATCAGTCGATAAAGCAACTTAATCTGTATAATCCCGAGCAGCTTGAAAGACTATTAGCTTTGAAGAAAAATAGTGTCGATATGCTTGAAGAATCGCTGGAAATTCAATTGGCAGGCGCGAAAGCGCCTGCAGCAGCAAGCGCAGCAGCCGGTGGCTCTTCAGGCACTCGTTTTATTGACCTCAGCTCCGGTTCTACGCCCTCTTATCCGGCAATACACAAGGCGAGCCCTGCTGAAGTTAGCACTCCAAGTCCGGCCTCGGTAGTGTCGGCGGCCTTCGTGCCCTCTTCTTCAAAGCCTGAGTATAAAATCCAGATTGGAGTATTCCGTAATAATCCGAATGCCGCGGCGCTTGCAAAAATTCCTTCAGTAAGCAGCACCCAGGTTGAAGGGAGCAACACCAGGAAATATTTTAGCGGGTCCTGGAGTAAATATGAAACAGCCAGAGAGAATGTTGAGGGCATACGAGAGGCAGGTTTTCCGGGGGCTTTCGTCGTTGCCTTCATCAAGGGCGAACAAGTAGCCATTGAAGAAGCCCGCAAACTTGAGTAAGCTGCCAATGTGTTGCTAACAGCCTTCTTAAAGTTTTGCTATAATTCACGGTTAATATTGATATACAATTGAATTATTTTTGTTACTTTGAACCCAAATATTTCAATATGACACCTTTTGACAAAAAAAGCGAGTATAGCAATGCCCGGCGGCAGCAATTGGAAGAAAGGATGCTTATACTTCATAATGATGAGATAAACACTTTTGATCACGTGATAGACACTTTGCAGGAAGTTTGCAGTCACGATAAAGTACAGGCCGAACAGTGCGCCGTGATTACCCATTTTAAAGGCTTTTGTGAAATTAAGCGGGGCGTTTTGCCGGAGCTGGAACAGCTTCAGCAAGCCCTCAGCAACAAGGAACTCAAAGTAACTATAAATTAGCGCACTATGACCATCGTCATCTTACTGATTTTAACCGGAATACTACTCCTGATTCTGGAATTTTTCGTGTTTCCGGGAGTAACCATTGCCGCCCTTGGAGGAATCGCGATGATAGCCGGGGGAATATATATGGCTTATGCCTCTTTGGGACCTGAAACTGGTCATATAGTGCTGGTATTAACCTTATTGCTGATAGCTTTCTTTTTTATTCTTGCGCTTCGCAGCAAGACATGGCGCAAGTTCATGCTAAAAACTGAAATTAGTAGTCAGATAGAGACAGTTGATGAACAATTAATCAAGGTAGGAGACAAGGGAATTACCATTACCCGCCTTAATCCTGTGGGCAAAGTTCGTGTTAATGAAGAGGATATGGAGGGGCGTTGTCCCGGTCAGTTTGTCGATCCCGGTACTGAAATCGAAGTGCTCAAAGTACATAAAACCCATTTAATAGTTAAACCAGTAAAGTAAATAATTATGGACAGTTTTGGAACAATTGGACTAATAGCGATTATTGTCGTACTATTTTTCCTTTTTCTTTATTACGTGCCTGTAGTGATGTGGTTCTCAGCCCTTGTTTCAGGGGTGCGGGTTTCATTGTTGCAGCTTATACTAATGCGAATCCGTAAGGTACCGCCTTCAGCGATAGTTCGCGCATTGATTGAAGCTCACAAAGCAGGTCTTAAGGATGTAAAGCGGGACGAGCTTGAGGCTCACTATTTGGCAGGCGGCAATATTGAAAAGGTTGTACATGCGCTTGTTTCGGCATCGAAGGCCAACATTGACCTCACATTTCAGATGGCAACAGCTATCGACTTAGCCGGTCGTGATGTTTTTGAAGCTGTTCAGATGTCGGTTAACCCCAAAGTTATTGACACCCCTCCCGTTTCAGCCGTAGCTATAAATGGTATTCAGCTGATTGCCAAAGCGCGGGTAACTGTTCGTGCCAACATCAAGCAACTTGTGGGTGGAGCAGGTGAAGAAACTGTGCTGGCACGTGTTGGAGAAGGAATTGTATCATCTATTGGTTCGGCCATCTCGCACAAATCAGTACTAGAAAATCCCGACTCCATCTCTAAGGTCGTGCTTGCCAAAGGGCTTGATGCCGGTACTGCCTTTGAAATTCTATCCATTGATATTGCTGATATTGACATAGGCAAAAACATCGGCGCTGAGCTGCAGATGGATCAGGCAGAAGCCGACAAAAACATTGCCCAGGCAAAGGCCGAAGAGCGTCGCGCGATGGCTGTTGCCGAAGAACAAGAAATGAGGGCAAAAGCACAAGAAGCACGTGCCAAGGTTATTCTGGCAGAGGCTGAAATCCCGTTGGCTATTGCTGATGCCTTTAGGAACGGCAATCTTGGAGTAATGGACTATATAAAATATCGTAATGTAGAGGCCGACACAGCTATGCGTGAATCAATAGCAAAGCCTCAGCAGAGCGCTCCCAAAAAACTAAAGGATAAAGACGAAAAATAAGCCTGTCAGATAGAATTTAAAAGGCTGCCCCCGCTAACGGAGGCAGCCTTTTTGTTGTTAAAGCACTGAATCGATTGTTATACAAACAGATTCAGTCCGGCAGTTTCTGTACGTTCCAGATAGGTGGCTACCCCTCCTATTTCCACCCCATCCATAAGCTCTTCTGCCTTAACTCCCATAACGTCCATAGACATCTGGCAAGCAATAAACTCAACACCGGCATCCATTGCCGACTTAATCATATTTTCTAAAGTGTCAACATGCTTGTTCTTCATTATCATCCTCATCATCTTACCACCCATCCCGGCCATATTCATCTTCGAAAGACCCAGCTTTTTGCTCGAATCCGGAAGCATCATGCCAAACATCTTTCCAAACACATCCTTGTTAACCTTAGGTTTGTCAGCTCTCTTGATAACATTTAGGCCCCAGAAGGTGAAAAAGATACTTACCTTTTTTCCCGAAGCTGCAGCACCATTGGCTATAACAAAAGTTGCCAGAGCTTTATCCAGATCATCACTGAAGCAAACCAGCGTGGAACCATTGGCAAGCGACTGTCCGACACTCTTAGCTGCTTTAGCTTTAGCCTTTCTGATTATTGCTTTAACCTGAACTCCATCCTGCGATATTTCAAGTAATTCATTGCCTGTAACATTGGCCCAGGCCTGTGCGTCTTTATAAAACCCTGCATCCGAGGCCGTAATCTTCAAAATATCTCCTTCAGCCATTTCGTCGATCGACTGCTTTAGCTTCAATACAGGCCCCGGACATTGCAGGCCACAAGCATCAACAACTTTCATCTGAGCCTCAGAAAGCGGAGCTTCGGCGGCACTTTTCTTAACACCTTGATAAATCAGGTCGTCGGTACCAATATAATCTTTGGCAAAAATATCTTCATTACTTTGCTTTTGCGTAGCCGTCTCATAGGTTTTCAGTCCGCCCGACAGATTATAAACCTCATCAAAACCATTTTGCATTAATACTCTGCAAGCTACATGCGCCCGCAGTCCGACGCCGCAGAAGGCCACTATCTTCCTGTCCTTAGGAAGTTCAGTCAGATGCTCGCGCAAATCATCCAGGGGAATATTTAGCGCTCCTTCGATGGAGCCTAAGGCAAACTCATCGGGAGTGCGTATATCCAAAAGGAAATATGATTTATCGGTATCAGCAGAAATATCGCGCCACGAAACCATCTTACTCACTCCTTCCAGGATATTCTCAGCTACCATCCCGGCCATATTAACAGGATCCTTGGCCGAGGCATAAGGAGGGGCGTAGGCATGCTCCAGCTCGGCTAAATCATAAACAGATCCGCCACGCTGTATCACTGTGGAGAAAAGATCTATCCTCTTATCCACACCATCGTAGCCCACGATTTGAGCCCCCAACAAACGACCGCTGGAGGGCTCAAAAGATATCTTGATAGTCATGGGCGTAGCACCCGGATAATAACCTGCATGCGAAGACGCATGAATTATTGAATCAATATGCGGGATGCCTATGCGTCCAAGAGTTTTTCCCGACACGCCGGTTGAAGCAACGGTAAGGTCGAACACCTTAGCTATAGCAGTGTTTACCGAGCCTTTATATATACGCTTATTTCCTCTAACCAGATTATCTGCCAGAATACGTCCCTGCTTGTTGGCCGGTCCGGCCAAATAGGTAGGCATCTTTGTCTGCGTAATAGGATTAGTAAACTCTATGGCATCACCTAAGGCATAAATATGTTCATCTGAAGTCTGCAAGTATTCATTTACCACAATGCCCCCACTCGCGCCCAGCTCCAGTCCTGCATCCTTTGCCAACTTGCTGTCGGCCCTTACGCCGATAGAGAGAAGCACCAGGTCGGCCTCAATAATGCGGCTATTATTTAGTTTTACGATTATGCTATCTCCCTGCTTTGAAAAAGAGGAAACAGCCGTATTCAAATAAAACTCAACGTTCTTAGTCTTTAGATGCTGATGCACCAGCGCAGCCATGGAGTAATCCAGAGCAGTCATTACCTGCTCAGACATCTCGACGATGGTTACCTTCAGACCTGCATGATGCAGGTTTTCAGCCATCTCAAGACCAATAAACCCTGCTCCTACCACGACAGCATGCCGCGGCTTATGCTCATCAATAAAACTCTTAATCCTGTCGGTATCAGGAACGTTGCGCAAAGTAAATATTCCATCAAGATTAATCCCGGGCAGAGGAGGGCGAACCGGTTCAGCTCCGGGCGACAATACCAGCTTATCATATTTCTCGGTATAGACATCTCCATCGCGAAGATTTTTAACCTCAACTTCCTTGGCCTCAGGCTTGATGGAAATAACTTCAGATAATACCCGCACTTCCAAATTGAAGCGTTTGCCAAAAGACTCAGGACTTTGAACAAAAAGATTCTCCCTGTCCTCGATGCTGCCTCCTATATAATAAGGCAAACCACAATTGGCGTATGAAATATACGCTCCCTTTTCAAACATTATTATCTCACAATGCTCATCAAGACGGCGCAAACGCGCTGCCGTAGTTGCTCCCCCTGCAACTCCTCCAACAATCAGGTACTTCATCTGTTTATCTTTATTTTATTGGTCAGATAGAACTCCCATGCCAATAATCATGCACCTGTGTGCAAACTATTTCACATGGTCGTTTCATATTAAATATTACATATACTTAAATGTTTAATTATCTACATTTTTAGATGCGTAAAAGTAGATATTTGTTCACAATAAACCAAACATAGCCTTATGTGCTTTTAAAGTACAGCAAGCTTTGTACCGCTTAAACTGAACCGCTTATCCTTTACAGCATATTTTCCTTCAATCTTTAAGACAAGCAATAGGAACAATTAGTACACCATCAGGACGTCTATATGCAAATTCACCCCCTGTAATTCACTTTGATAAGTCTCTGAAATTCACCTTGATTTTTTTGCTGAACTGTGGATTCCAATCAAACCTAAGTGAAAATCAATTTTACCCCAAGCCGATTGCTTCGATAATAGTTCCTTCTATTTTTTTTACATTAAAAGGTTTACTGAAATAGCGAAGTATTAATCCTGAATTAAGAGCGTCTTGAATTTCAGCATTAATTTCATAGCCTGTCAGTATGTAGTATTTTTTATCAGGATATAGCTCCTTTGCTTTTTTAATAAACTCGATACCGTTCATCTTAGGCATTTTCATATCACTGATAACAACCAATATATCCATTTCTTTTTCCAGCAGCTCAAGGCCCTGAAAGGCATCATTTGCTATAAACACTTCAAACTTCTTTTCAAAATTGATTTTAAAAAGTTCGAGATTAATTGGCTCATCGTCAACATATAGGATTTTGGTTTTCATAATATTTTATTTATATGGGAAAGACAATGTTACTTTTGTTCCTTTATTAATCTTTGACTCAAACTTCATTTCTCCATTATGGTCATTAATAATGGTTTGCGTGATTGACAATCCCAGGCCTGTGCCTGCGCCGGGCGCTTTGGTAGTAAAAAAGGGATCAGCAATATTTGCAAGGAGATTCTCTTCAATTCCTACACCATCATCCGAAATCTCAACTATTAGCCTTTCTCCTTCAATATTCGTGAATATTTCAATAGTTCCCTTGTCGGGAATAGCCTGAATCGCATTCATGATAATATTCACAAAAACCTGATGAAACTGGCTGATATTACATTTAAGAATTATAGGTTCATTGAAGTACTTCTTGACAATATTAACCTTATGTTTTAGCTTATTGTGCAGGATAACTATACAGTTGTCAATGATAGCGTGCAAATCGCAGGCTTCATCCATACTGTCATTCTGCCGGCTGAACTGATTAAGACCTTTAATAATATTTGAAATACGCTCTATACCAACGGCAATACTATTTAGAAGGATATCCGTTTTGGCGGCTTCATTGCTTCCATGTTCCTGAAAGTAATTCTCAAGAGCGCTGTAGGCTCCCATAATATAGTTGAGAGGATTATTAACCTCATGCGCCACTCCGGCTGTTAAAAGTCCCAATGAGGCCATCTTCTCAGTTTGTATAAGTTTTTGCTGAGTGGTTTTTAGCAGCTCAAGGGCTTCGCTAAGTTCATGATTTTTGCTGCCTATAATCTTACTTTTCTCTATAATCTCTTCATTAGTAGCCCTCAACTCCTCATTTGAAGCTTCCAGATCTTCGGTTCGTTCTTTAACTAATTCTTCAAGTTTTGTATTATATTCTTTCAACTTGAACTCTAATTGTCTTTTTTCGGTAACATCGATATTTGAACTTAAGACTGCTTTCTGATTATTAATTGTAAGAACGGTAGCATAAAAATACAAATCATGCCTGGCGCCATCTTTATCGACGACTGAGACTTCAAGATTATCTACAAAACCATCCTTTTTCAGTTTCTCGACGAATTTCTGTTCATGTTCGGGTGTCATAGTCACGCCAAAGTCGGCCGTGGTTTTGCCAACGGCATCTTCAGGTTTTATGCCCAAATCTTTGCAAAAAGCCTTGTTAACCATGATAAGTTTAGCGTTCATATCGGCTAAGGACATCGATATGGGCATCGATTCAAAAAGAGTCTTAAACAGCTCATTACTTTGTTTGATATCATCGCCGACTTTCTTAATCCCAACTAAATCACTTTCGGCCTTTTCAAAAGCTTTCTTATTAATAAAGCAAATGCCCATTCCCAATAAGGCCACCAAAACAAAGGCTACAGAAACGCTAATAAGGTAATTCCACTTACTGCTTTGAACAAGATCATAATTATCAGCAGAATATGTAAGGAAAATAAAAAGCATAAAAATATTAAATACCGAGTATAAAGCTACTGAATACCTATGCTTAGCCATAATCAATGGCAGCATCGATAAAATCATAAGGCCAATTATGATGTAGTTAAGTTGAGCCAAAAACTTGTCACCTCCAAGCATCATGATAAGCCAGGTGATAAGCATGACAAAGATCGCGAGAAGATGAGAACTTAAAATATAATGCCCCTTAGATAACAAAAATAAGCACACCAGTAACAAAACAAACAGAATCAGCAAGGAGCCGCTTATGGTCAAAGTGCTTCTATATAAAAATTCGCTAAGCGGATGACTAAAGAGTTGAAAAGCAAGAAGCAGAAAAACAGCTGTCAAAGCAATGACACAGATATAGTATATAAGCCTTGACTTTTCCTGAATAACGAAACCGGAGTCCTTATATGTCCTTAATAATTTTGGCAACTCTTTGCTCATATAGTAAGTTTTAGATAAGCCAAAAACTTGTTATTTGAAAACATTATAGAATCATTCCCTATGAATTTAGCTCAATAATGTCATATTTGCAAATTTAAGTCACTAAATATCTGACTCATTGCTTTATCCTGCTCGATTCTTGTTAAACCAAGAATCCGGAAGATTTAACCCCGGCTTTAAGCTCGCCCGGCAAAATGCAGGCATAAACAAATCTATTAATCGGCGTAGGCACTCCATATTTCTCACCTAAACGAACTACGGATCCATTTTGATACTCAATTTCTGAGGGTCTTTTATCCCAAACGTCCCGAGTTAGTGATGCTGTTGAATCATAAGGGAAAGTATCAATAAATGAAAGGGTTTTCTCAACAAAATCAACCTCCAGATTAACGCCTATTTTTTGAGACAATGCAAATATTTCTTTAAGCAAATCTATCATAAGTTGACGGGTTTCTTTTATCTCCCTCAATTCGCCGTAGGTCGTATTTGAAATTGCCAATAAGCCGCTAACGCAAATAGAAATAAATTTACGCCACAAATCGGCTTCTATATCTTCCGAAATTTTTGATTTAATGCCTGCCGATCTAAACAACTCATTTATTTTGTTTACCCTGCCGGTCTTTGCTTTATCAAGTTCTCCGAATACAATGGTAGGATTAACACCAATATGGCGAATCACTCCCGGTGCCTCAATTTTGCTTATTATCCTGCACAATCCCCCCAGGATATGCTTTTTATCAATAGTTTCCGCTAATTCATCAGCAGCTAAAACTCCGTTTTGTAATGGAAGTATAAGGGTTTCATCTTTCAAAACCTTATTGATTTCTTCCCGCAGCTCTTTTATTTGCCATGCCTTTACAGCGACAATGACCAAATCCGGATTATCAATATCGCTGATTTTATCACTGGCCTTTATATGCTCTACTTGAAAATCGCCATCTATACTTTTCACAATCAAGCCACGGCTTTTTATTGCTTTTAAATGCTCTCCACGGGCAATAAAAGTCACATCATGTCCGGCTCGGACCAGTTTTGCCCCAAAATATCCACCAACGCCGCCTGCTCCTATAACTGCTATTTTCATACCATGAAATTTTAATTAAAACAACCTTTGTTTCGCTCAAAAAGCCATCTATATTTATATTTTTAAGGGCTTAAACTTTGCCCGATTAAAGCTAAAGAAAAAAATTATTATATTCACAAGCTCAGCCGGTCATAAGCTTAAAAAACTATTTTCCGTTTGGCACGTATGTTTAGACAGAATTTATAAAAAATAAAGTAATGAAAGGAAGAAGAATCACAGTATCAATATGCCTGCTTTTAATGCTGGCGGTAATGTCAGGATGTGCCTCACAGCAACGCAGTTCACGCTACAAGGCTGTTCCTTGCCCTTGCGAAAACAGGTAGAAGCCCAAGGAGTTCATCATCTTCGTGCAAAGGAAATCCATAATGATGGTCATACTAACTCCTGTGCAGCTCTTGCTTGCTTCCGCTTATTAAACTAACAAACTAACAATTATGTTTATTTGCTTATCAGAAGGGCCAAATAAGCGGTAATACAATTATCATTACCACCGCGAAAAGAATCTGCACCGGTAAACCTACCTTTACATAATCCATAAATTTATACCTACCGGCCGACATAACAAGGGCGTTTGGAGGCGTGGAAAAGGGGCTGGCAAAACACATACTGGCTGCAACCGTAACCGCAAACAGCATAGGATAAGGACTCACACCCATTTCAATTGCCGATTGCATAGCGATTGGCGCAAACAACACAGCTGTAGCCGAGTTGCTGATAAACATCGTAAGAGCAGAGGTCGCGAGATAGATTCCTCCAAGGAGAAAACCCGGTCCAAAACTGCCCAAATTATCCACGAGGAGATTGGCTATCCCTATTGAAATACCTGTCTTCTCAAGGGCTATAGACATAGGCAACATAGCTCCAATCAACACTATACTCTCCCAGTTAATAGTCTTATATGCTTCCTCTACATTGTGCAGGCAACCTGTAAGAATCATCAGCAGAGCTGCCAGCATTACGGAAGTTACTGCCGGCAAGAGATTAAAAACCATGGCGGCCACCATGGCGGCAAGTATTAGTGCGGCAAGCGGAGCCTTTTCGACAATAAGAGCCTTTGATGCTTCCTGATCCGGGTGCCCGATAATCACAAACTCGCTAGCCTTTTCCCTCATAATTTCTATATCCTTCCACTTTCCCTGAACCAAAAGCACGTCGCCCGATTGTATCTTCTCTTCTTTCAGATCCTTAAGTATATACTTGTTTCTTCTCTGAATCCCCAATATATTAACCCGATACTTTTCACGAAAACCTGAGTCTTTGACCTTTTGGTTAACAAGCCATGAATTAGATAGTATAACCACTTCAGCAATACCAATATCTCCGGCAGCAAATTTTTCAGAACTTGGAATTCCTTCCTCTCCGTCTTTTACTTCAATCCATGCAAGCTTATACTTTTCGGCAAAAAGTTTTATATTCTCAAATGAACCCATTACATACAATACATCATCTGCAAATATCACCGTGTTGGGATCGGCCATCTTATGGCTCAAACTCTTGGCAAACAAGCTCTTTTTACCCTCCTCTTTCCTCCTGATCTCAAGGATATTAATATGATAATTATTGGCGATATCAAGCCCCCGCGCACTCTTAAAAACCAACGATGAGCTCTTCCTCACCCGCAGACGATATAAATTTTCAGAAATCTGATATTCATTGGCCAAATCCATAACCGACTTGGCTTTTTTCTTTCTCTTATCATCAATTTCCTTTTTTGATAGAAACAGATTGCTCAAAGGCCATAGCGCGGCAACACCCAGGATAACACAAATTATACCGACCGAACTGAAGGAGAAGAAAGACAAGCCTTCATAGCCATTTTTTATTAGCTCATCGTTAATTACTAAGTTGGGAGGAGTCCCGATTAAGGTCATCATACCTCCCAAACTGCTTGCAAATGCCAAAGGCATTAGCAGGCGGCTGGCACTCATTTTGGCACCGGCAGCCAGACTAACAACGATGGGAAGCATAACAGCCACTGTGCCGGTATTGCTCACAAAGGAACCAAGAAAAACCGTGGTCAGCATAACCAGCAGATATAGAGCAAAAGGCCTGTTACCGGCCAGTTTAAGTATCCTGCTACTAACAATATTTGCCAAACCGGTCTGAAAGATACCTCCTCCCACCACAAAAAGGCCTATCATCATCACAACGATGGAATTGGAAAACCCTGACAAACCTTCGGAAGGAGTTAAAACGCCAAATATCATAAGCGTTATAAGGGCGCCTAAAGCAACAATGTCAGAACGAACTTTGCCGCTGACAAAAAATACTATGGCAAGCGCCAATACGACAATGGTTAATATCATAGTAACAGTAGTGAATGGTTTTAATGGACAGAGATTCGTACTTCGAACTGCATCAAAAGTAAGAAATCTTAAATATTATTCAAAATAGCAAGAGCTTTCGTTTTCTTAATCATACAAAAAAAGCACCCGAACAGGATTGCAGGGTGCCTTAGAGGTAAAATTAAAAAACTAATGTCTTACCTGGAGAAATTAGCCAACTGGCGGCTAACCAACAAATTACGATTTTGAGTAATTTCTTCGTCCAATGTAATACCAAGCTTACCATCTTCAACAGCAAAATTAATAGCTGAACCACCCGGATGGCGACCTTGATTCTCTGTTACCAAAAGAACAGGATTCTTTCCTATTGCATCAACAACTTTGTCAAGTTGTCCGAGATAACGGTTTGGTATGAACAATAAATGGCATTTTCCAAGCTCTGCGGGTGAAGAATACTCTACTATCTCAATATTTTTACCTGCCACAGTGCGTTCTCCCATCCCCTCTTTAAGCTCTCTGGTAATCGCTTGATTACTGCCCATCACACCAATAACAAACGAAGATTCCTTGTACAATTCCGGCCACTGAACCAAACGGGTAAAGTTGTAGATAAAAGTAGCCTGGTGTTTTTCAATCTGAGCATTTGCGCTAATTGATACTAACAAAGCAAATGCAACAAAAAGTGAAGTAATACTTCTTTTCATAGGTAAATAATTTGTTTTTAATATGCTGCAAAATTAATAGCTAAATAATTGATTTACGGGGATTAACAATAATTAACCAGGTAATAATACAGAATAAAATCTAAAAATCATTAAGTCTTATGCGTGAGTGCAAGCCTAAGCTTTGATTTAAGGTTTAGGGTATGCAAAAAAGATATTTTTGATTAATAGTCCGGCAAACCTTTCATTCGTTAAGCCTTCTGAAAATGTGTCTATTTAGCTGAATTTTAACATTTCATAAATGCCGCTATTATGAACCGGGTACATATTATATTTTAAGGAACACTTGGGAAGCTGCTATTTTTGGCTTAACTTTTATCCCTATATTTTACTATTGATTTATGGAAAATAAAATCATCAAAAAGATACAACTGCCGGCTTACCTGCGCCTAACTACCATACTGTTAGGCATTGTATTGATCATATTTGTAATGCAGCAGGCTAAATCAATCCTGGTGCCAATTCTGGTGTCAGGATTGCTGGCTATTCTAATCAGCCCACTGACTTCATGGCTTGAAAAAAAGCGGATGGCACCGGCCCTGGCGGCGGCTATAGGTCTAACTGCCCTCTTGATTTTGATATCTGGCATAGTCTATTTTTTCTACAATCAGATTCTGAATCTTTCAGGCGACCTTGAAGGCCTGGAGCTTCGCTTCGGACAACTGGTTGGGCAAATAAACGCCTTTATCGCCGAGCATTTTGATGGAGCTGTTCCCATCTCCATAGATAGTATCAAAGATCTGGTATTCATTCAGGTACGCGACAATATCAATGTCCTCACCCAGGGCATTCTGGCCACTGCCGGCACTATCACTCTGATTTTCATTATCCCTGTGTATATCTTCCTCTTTCTCTATTACAGGGGTTTTATTGTTGACTTTTTCAAAAAGGTGTTCACAAAACAACATGAAGAAAAGGTAAACAATGCCGTATCTAAAGTTAAATCTGTAGTTCAAAACTATATAAAAGGTGCATTCATAGTAATTTGCATACTTGCTGTTCTCAATTCGATTGCACTCTATAGTTTAGGAATTAAGCATGCCATGCTCTTTGCAGTTTTTGCAGCCCTACTGAATGTTATTCCATACGTAGGGCCTTTTCTTGGTGCTATTTTTCCTATAAGCTATGCCTTGCTTACCACAGATTCGCTGTGGTATCCCTTCGGCGTATTTCTTGCATTTTATGTTATCCAGCTCTTTGAGGGTAATTTCTTCACGCCAAAAATTGTAGGAAGCAAAGTGTCTATGAACCCATTAATGACGATTATCGCCCTTTTTGTGGGAAATTTCATCTGGGGCTTTGCCGGAATGATTTTATTCATTCCGGGCATAGCGATTCTCAAAGTTATCTTCGATGAAATTGAAGGTATGGAAGCTTACAGTTTTATGCTTGGCTCGGTTAAACCAAAGAACAAGACCGGAGCAAATCGTGCCCGTTCGGCTATTCAAAAAGCAAGAAAAGCCATTAAATCGAAAAGGGCTAAAAGTTGAACCTTCTTTTCATAAGTTTGTTAGAGAAGCATAACAGAATGACCTTTGATGAATCAAACAAACGACAATAGAAATGGAAAAATATGACTTATTAGTTATCGGCAGTGGCCCAGGCGGGTATGTAGCTGCTATCAGAGCATCTCAGTTAGGTTTAAAAACTGCTATCATCGAAAAAGCAGAACTGGGCGGAGTATGTTTAAACTGGGGTTGCATCCCAACCAAATCACTGCTAAAAAGTGCCCAGGTATTCGACTATCTAAACCATGCTTCCGATTATGGAATTACTATCAAAGGCTCTGCAAGCGCCGATTTCGGCGCTATGGTGAAAAGAAGTCGCGATGTAGCCGATGGCATGAGCAAAGGAGTTCAGTTTCTTCTGAAAAAAAATAAAATCACAGTAATTCAAGGCGCAGCCAAGCTAACCAAGGACAGGAAAGTTGAAGTGACCGACAGCAGCAACAAAAAAACTATATACGAAGCCGCACACCTTATCCTTGCCACAGGAGCTCGCAGCCGTGAGTTGCCCAACCTGCCCCAGGATGGCAAACGAGTGATAGGCTACCGCCAGGCATTGACCCTTGACAAGCAGCCCAAATCCATGGTAGTAGTGGGCTCGGGAGCGATAGGCAGCGAGTTTGCCTATTTCTACAATGCTATCGGTACCAAGGTTACCCTCGTCGAGTTTATGGACAATATAGTGCCCCTTGAAGATGATGAAGTTTCAAAACAGCTGGCCAGATCATTCAAAAAGGAAGGTATTGATGTAAGACTAAGCTCGGAGGTAACTTCAGTTGACAGCTCCGGCCCTACTCTGAAGGTCAGCATTAAAGATAAAAAAGGCAAGGAAGAGCAGATAGAGACTGAAATGGTATTATCGGCCGTTGGTATAACTCCCAATATTGAAGGCATCGGACTTGAAGAGGCAGGCGTCGCAGTTGAAAAAGGACGTATCAAAGTTGATGAGTTTTACCGTACTTCGGTGCCGGGTATTTATGCAATTGGCGACATCGTACCCGGACAGGCGCTGGCTCACGTGGCATCAGCCGAAGGCATCCTGTGCGTGGAAAAGATTGCAGGACATAATCCGGAACCTATCAACTACAACAACATCCCCGGCTGTACTTATACCAGTCCGGAAGTTGCATCCGTTGGCTACACAGAAAAAGCAGCCAAAGAGGCCGGATATGAGCTAAAAGTAGGGAAATTTCCTTTCTCTGCCTCCGGAAAAGCAAGTGCAGCAGGACATAAAGACGGCTTTGTAAAACTAATATTCGATGCTAAATATGGCGAGTTGCTGGGCGCTCACCTTATTGGAGCTAACGTTACTGAAATGATAGCCGAACTGGTTGTTGCCCGCAAGCTTGAAACCACAGGCCACGAACTTATAAAAGCCGTTCACCCCCACCCAACTATGTCGGAGGCGATTATGGAAGCCGCTGCCGCTGCCTACGGTGAGGTAATACATATGTAAAGAAGGTGAAATAATGTTTTAAGTTTGAGCTCTAAGTTGTATTGAACATACAACTTAGAGCCTCAAACTCAAAGCCCGAAACTGAAAACTTAAAACTCAGAACTTAAAACGGGCAAGGACAGGCCATACTCTTAGTTTTGATTGCTTATAAATGTAATCTATTCGCATATTTGTGAATTCACAAAGATTAGTCTAACTTTGCATAGTCATACTAAAGCTATGGAAGTGTCTTTTGAAAAAGAATACCTGCGCGATTTATATATGACAGGCAAGGTGACCAATAAGAAACACCGTTTTCAGCCGGAAGTAGTCAGGAAATACCAGCGCTGCATTGACATTTTGCTTAGCGCAAAGAGCATTGAAGTGCTGTTCAATTTCCGTTCTTTAAATTACGAAGTTTTAAAAGGTGAGAAACAAGGAATTTCCTCAATAAGGGTAAATAAGCAATATAGAATTTACAGTAAAAGAGAGGGGAGTTGAACCATTGATTACAGTATGCAATATTTTGGAATTGTCTAACCATTATAAATAAACAGACATGATTAATAATCCCTCCATTAGCTCTGAAATGATTGCCAATAACTTAGAACCTGATTCTCCTACACATCCCGGCGAAGTGTTGAAAGAAGAAATAGAGGTCCGTGGCATATCTCAAAAGAAATTTGCTGCCCAGATAGGGATACAATACACTGTGCTTAATGAGATTTTGAACTGTAAGCGTCAGATAAACGTTCAGTTTGCCATGCTGGTTGAAGCTGCATTAGGCATTGATGCAGAGTTTTGGGTAAGCATGCAGACAAGATACAATATGATGACGGCAAAAAAAGACAAATCATTTGCCAGACGCCTTGCCCACATCCGCAAAACCGCAGCAATAACCTGAGTTAACTCGTCATTGCTGACTGATTACTCCTGACTGCTAACTGTTGACTGATTACTGCTGACTGATTTTATCTCCCCGCCCGGAAAATATTCGGCTCAAAGTTGCGTTTTTGACTTAAAGTATGGTCTATTATCAAAGCGTTCAGTATATTTACCATCAATATAATAGACCCATTAAGCTCAAAATCATACAAAATGAATCGTATTATATCTCTCTTTGTATTAATCATGCTCTCCTCGTCATCCTTGTTTTTTTATTCCTGTTCGGGTACAAACCGCCTTGGAAAAGCCAAAAAGGCATACGACATAGGGGAATATTCACGTGCTGTAAACTCACTTAACAAGGTTTATCGTAGAGAGAAGAATAGATACTATAAGGGCGAAGCATCATACTATATGGCCGAAAGCTATAGGCTCACCAATCAGCCCAGAAAGGCTGCTACAGCCTACGGACGAGCAATCAGATATGAGTATGCCAACAGAGACGCTAAGCTGCAACAGGCTCGCCAACTTATGAAGCTTGCCGAATATGAAGAAGCTTACAGCCTATTCGACGAATATTTAAAAGAGGTCTCGGGAAACCAACTGGCTTACAACGGACTGGCTTCAGCCCGTATGGCATTGAATCCGCCTGCTCCTACCAGGCATACAATAGAAGCCGTTCGCAAACTTAACTCACGCAATAGTGATTACACACCTTATATCGCACCCGACGACCCCTCTCAAATATACTTCTCGTCGATGCGCAGTACCGGCAAAAAGCGCAGACAGGTAAATCGTATTACCGGTCAGGGCACTTCGGCCATCTACAGTTCCATTCAGGACTCAAGAGGCGAGTGGCAGGAAGCTTCCCTATTTCTAAATCAGGAAATGGACGGCTCGTTTGAAGATGGCACTATTAGTATGACCGATGATGGCAAGGAGGCATATTTTACCCGCACCCGCTACGAAAAATCGGAAGCAATGGCGGCCGAAATCTGGATGGTAAAAAGTATGGGAGGACGCTGGTCTGAGCCGGTAGAGGTGGATTTAGGCCCCGACACTGTTATCTACGCACATCCGGCCATTTCGCCCGATGGCTCTACCCTCTATTTTGTTTCAGATATGAAGGGAAGCGTTGGAGGAAAGGATATCTGGAGAGTCGAAAAAGTGGGCGACAACTGGGGCACACCCGTAAATATGGGTCTTGACATCAACACAGCCGGCGATGAGATGTTCCCTTATATCCGGGATAATGGCATTCTATATTTCAGCTCCGATGGTTTGCCGGGATATGGAGGATTGGATATTTTCATGGCCGAAAAGCTTGAAGAAGAAGGACGCTGGAGAGTGAAAAATTTGGGTCAACCAATGAATTCCCCGGCAGATGATCTGGGAATAAGCTTCTTCAGAAATCGTGAAGCCGGTTACTTTTCCTCATCACGAGGTAATGCCAGAGGCTATGAAAGCATTTACTCTTTCGCACTGCCTCTTATTCAGCCAATAGCATCAGGCACAATTCAACTTGACAACAATGCTGCCATTCCTCATAATACAACCGTCAGAGTGGTTGGCACTGACGGAACTAATACGAAGGTTAATGTTGATGCGGCGGGGACTTTCAACCTTATGCTAAAACCCGACACTGAATACACCATGCTGGTGGCCGTACCCGGCTACCTCAATCATCATGAGCTTATCAACACAAAGGGATTGACCGAAAGCAAGCAATATACGCTGAACATTACTCTTGTCAGCTACTCCACCCCCATCACTTTTAATAATATCCACTTCAATGAAGGCTCGGCCATCCTGAAACCTGAAGCGAATGCCGAACTCGAAAAAGTGTTAAGGCTACTTAATGACAATCCCACAATTGAAGTTGAGATTTCCGCCCATACCGATGCCGGCATGGATGAAGAAGTCGCTAAGGACTTGTCACGACAGCGAGCCTTGGAGGTTTACAATTTCCTGACACGCCAGGGGATAGATGCCGGCAGACTATCTACACGCGGCGCAGCTTACACTCAGCCCCTGAAAGTCAGCGGCGAGCTGGCTAAAAAACACAGCTTCCTGCGCGAAAATGAATTACTCACGGAGCAATACATTATGCGCCTTAACCGTGCAGACCAAGGCATGGCGCGCCAGCTCAACAACAGGGTCGAATTAACCATTGTTCGTTAGTTCCTTGATGATGCCAAAAGAAAGTATTACTTTTGCAGTCTGAAATTGACAGCTAAATCATTATTGTGAGTACTGATTCGCGATATAACAGACGGGGCGTTTCTGCATCAAAAGAGGATGTCCATTCGGCCATTAAAAATATTGACAAGGGGCTTTTTCCGAAAGCCTTTTGCAAAATCGTGCCCGACATACTTGGAGGTGACGAGAAGTGGTGCAATATAATGCATGCCGACGGAGCAGGCACCAAATCTTCATTAGCTTACCTCTACTGGCGTGAAACAGGCGACTTATCCGTTTGGAAAGGAATCGCCCAGGACGCGATTATCATGAATGTTGATGATTTGCTGTGTGTTGGAGCAACCGATAATATTTTATTATCATCGACCATAGGCCGAAACAAAAACCTTATCCCCGGCGAGGTGATATCCGCGATTATCAACGGTACAGAAGAGATTCTTCAGCAACTTCGCGATAACGGTATTTCGATATATTCAACAGGCGGGGAAACAGCAGATGTAGGTGATTTGGTAAGGACGATAATAGTTGACTCTACGGTAACTTGCCGCATGCGACGCGAAAGCGTTATCTCCAATCATCGTATCCAAGCCGGTGATGTTATAGTAGGCATGGCCTCATTTGGAAAGGCAAGCTATGAAGACGAATATAACGGAGGGATGGGCTCTAACGGCCTGACATCCGCCCGCCATGATGTCTTTTCAAAATATCTGGCTGATAAATACCCCGAAAGCTTTGACCCGTCTTTGCCCGAAGACCTCATTTATTCGGGTCCTCACAGCTTGACGGAGAAAATTGAAGAGTTAGGAATAGATGCAGGCAAACTGGTACTTTCACCTACTCGCACATACGCGCCTGTTATTAAAAAAATCCTCGAACAAATACGCCCCCACATCCATGGCATGGTTCACTGTTCGGGAGGGGCTCAGACCAAGGTCTTGCACTTTGTTGACAAGCTGCACGTAATTAAAGATGAGCTCTTTGAAGTGCCGCCCCTTTTCGCAATGATTCAAAAGGCTTCCGGAACTCCCTGGGCAGAAATGTACAAGGTTTTCAACATGGGTCACCGCATGGAAATTTACCTAAAACCTGAATTTGCCCAAACAGTAATTGATATTGCTAAGCTCTTTGATATCGAAGCCAAAATTATTGGCAGATGCGAAGCCGCCCAAGCGCCCAAGCTGACTATTCGTAGCGGTTTCGGAGAGTTTTTCTATTAGCTTTCTTTCTGTTTTATTTACGGATGCAGCGCCTTATGCCGCGCATCCTTACATCTGCTACGCCACTAATTATCAAATAATTAAACAAAAAACAACTAACTACGATATGGATAATTCACTTTTAAATAAACTTGAGCATATCCGTCTGCGCTTTGAAGAGATTGGAACTCAGATAACCGACCCGGAGGTTATATCCGACACCAAACGCTATATCAAGCTCAACAAAGAATATAAAGACCTTGAAGATCTTGTAGGGGTGTCAAAAGAGTATAAAAACCTGCTGGAAAACATCAGCAACACCCGCCACATGCTGAAAGATGAGAAAGATGAAGAGATGCGTGAGATGGCAAAAGCTGAGTTGGATGAGATGGAAGACAAGCTGCCTGAATTGGAGGAAGAAATTAAAGTCTTACTTCTTCCTTCAGATCCGGAAGACAACAAGAACGCTGTTGTTGAAATCCGCGCCGGTACAGGAGGTGATGAGGCCAGTATCTTTGCCGGAGAGCTCTTCCGCATGTATGTAAAGTATTGTGAAAACAAAAACTGGAAAGTGGAAGTTACCAACACCTCCGAAGGAAGCTCAGGAGGATACAAAGAAATTGTATTTAACGTTACCGGAAACGGTGTTTATGGCATTCTGAAGTACGAATCGGGTGTTCACCGGGTTCAACGTGTGCCTCAAACCGAGACTCAGGGGCGCGTTCACACTTCTGCTGCCTCGGTAGCCGTCCTTCCCGAAGCCGAAGAGTTTGATGTGGTTTTAAGAAATGAAGATATTCGCAAAGACACTTATTGCTCATCAGGTCCCGGCGGACAATCAGTAAACACGACCTATTCTGCCATTCGTCTGACCCATATTCCGACAGGAATAGTAGTGACCTGCCAGGATCAGAAGTCACAGCTTAAAAACCTTGATAAAGCAATGATTGAATTACGTACACGTATCTACAATCTTGAATATCAAAAGCATCTGGACAATATATCATCAAAGCGAAAGACAATGGTATCAACAGGTGACCGTTCAGCCAAAATACGTACTTACAACTTCCCGCAAGGCCGCGTAACCGATCACCGCGTAAATTTAACGCTTTACAATTTACCGGCTATTATGGATGGTGACATTGAACCCATTATCAACAAGTTGCAAATGGAAGAAAACGCTGAAAGACTAAAAGCAGCGGAAGCCTGATTTCAGTCAGCTTTCGGCAGATGGAAGGTAGAAAGTAGAAGGTATATTGAAAATTTCTAATTATTAATGTAGAGACCTTGCACTTGGCGACTATGCATGTAATGTCATAGCATATAAAATATTACTGACTATTTTTGTTTGAATATATAAATCGTTTATTTTTGTACTGTTTTTTGTTTAATACTCTTCAGTTTGTAGAATTAGAATTTCATTAATAACCTTAACAGTAAGTCATGAACAAATATTTTGTGTTTTTATTTCTGATTATAAGCGGAGTATGCTATGGGCAGGAATCGTTAGAAAAAGTCTTTCGCGTTAATGCCTTAAGTCCGGGGGTTGAACTAGAGTTTCCGATTAGTAAAAAATCCACTATAGCAGTTAATCCGGGGATAGGAATAAACGGTAGTTATAACCACTTGAGTTATGCAAGCTCCGGTGTTACATATTTTATTTCTCCGTTTTTAGACTTGTCTTATAAGCATCTGTACAACTTAAGTTCAAGAACAGCCAAGGGGAAGAATACAGCCGGTAATTCCGGTAACTACTGGGGCGTACGCTTGCTTACCAATTTTGAGGAGATTGAATCTGAAAATATTATCAGAAAGGATAATATAGATTTCGCATTTGGTCCAACATGGGGCATTCAACGCTCTGCAGGTAATTTCCATCTTTTATTTGATGTTGGTTCAGTTTATTATTTTGACACAAAAGGAAACAATGGTTTTTTCCCTGTTATGTTACAACTGAATATTGGTTGGAACCTGAAAAAATGGTAACCGTTTTTGACATTACTTTAAACACCGGGCATCGGGCATCAAGCATAAAAAACTCTTATCTTTATAGCTGAAAAAATAGAAGGATAGTATGAACAAAGCAGAGCTATTTGAGCAAATAAAAGAAAAGGAGAGTTTCCTTTGCGTGGGTTTGGACACAGATATTCAAAAAATTCCAAGGTTTCTTCTGGATACCGGCGATGCCATTTTTGCATTTAACAAGGAAATTATTGATGCCACGCATGATTTGGCTGTGGCCTATAAGCCAAACCTGGCATTTTATGAGAGCCTGGGCGTAAACGGATGGAATAGTCTGGAAAAGACTGTTAACTACATCAGATACAACTACCCCAATATCTTCATTATTGCAGATGCAAAGAGAGGCGATATAGGTAACACCTCTTCCCTGTATGCAAGGGCTTTCTTCGACTCGATGGATTTTGATGCGCTCACGGTTGCTCCCTATATGGGCGAAGACTCGGTCAAGCCCTTCCTTAGCTATGTCGGCAAATGGGTTATTTTACTGGCTCTGACCTCCAACAAGGGAGCTGACGATTTCCAGTATATGAGCGAAAACGGCGAGCGTCTTTTTGAGCGGGTACTTAAGTCTTCCGCGCAATGGGGCGACGAAGAGAATATGATGTATGTGGTTGGAGCAACCAGGGCTGAAATGCTAAGTGATATCCGCAAAATAATACCCAATCATTTCCTATTGGTGCCCGGTGTAGGAGCTCAGGGCGGCAGCCTCGAAGAAGTTGCAAAATATGGAATGAATAAGGAGTGCGGACTGCTGGTCAACTCCTCACGCCAGATAATATATGCCGGCTCAGACCGTGATTTTGCCGAAAAAGCACGTCAGGCAGCACTTGAAGTAAGAAATGAGATGGCTATACTCCTCAAGAAAATGCTGTAAACTGTCAACAGTGACCTGAAAACATTGTTTGAAGTTTAAGTCTTAAAACTCATAACTCATAACTTCTAAACAGTCAAAAGTGACCTGAAAACATTGTTCGAAGCTCAAAGTTTAAAGTTCAAGTCTTAAAACTCATAACTCATAACTTATAACTCATAACTAAAAAAGAGACTGCCTGAAAAAATCGGGCAGCCTCTTTTTGTATTAACAAACTCTCAATCTATCTAATAGCAGCCTGGGCAGCAGCCAAACGTGCTATAGGCACTCTAAAAGGAGAGCAGCTCACATAATTCATGCCAACAGTGTGGCAGAAGGCAACAGATGAGGGCTCTCCGCCATGTTCGCCACAAATACCCACTTTTAAATCCGGCTTAACCGAACGTCCCTTTTCGGTTCCCATCCTAACCAGCTGTCCAACACCTTCCTGATCCAGAATTTGGAAGGGGTCGTTCTTTAGCACTCCCTTTTCAAGATAAACAGGAAGGAAAGAACCTATATCATCACGTGAATAACCAAAAGTCATCTGAGTTAAGTCATTTGTTCCAAAGGAGAAGAAGTCAGCCTCAGCAGCAATTAAATCAGCTGTCAGCGCGGCCCTTGGAATCTCTATCATTGTACCAATCAGGTAATCAATCTTTGCGCCCCTTTCTGCAAAAACCTTATCAGCTGTTGAACGAATTATATCGGCCTGGAGCTTAAACTCCTTCACAGTACCAATCAGAGGAACCATAATTTCGGGGCGGGCATCGATGCCTTTGGCCTTGAGGTTAAGTGCAGCCTCAATAATAGCACGTGTCTGCATCTCCGTAATTTCGGGATAAGTAATACCCAAGCGACAGCCACGATGACCTAGCATGGGGTTAAATTCCTCAAGAGAGTCAACTTTTGCCTTAATCACCTCAATGCCAACTCCCATCTCGAGTGCAAGTTCGCGCTGAGTAGCAAGCTGATGAGGAACAAACTCATGTAAAGGCGGGTCAAGCAAACGTATGGTCACACCATAGCCGGCCATAGCCTCAAGGATGCCTTCGAAATCGCCGCGCTGATAAGGCAAAATCTTGGCCAGGGCTCTTCTTCGCCCCTCAGTAGTAGATGCCAATATCATCTCACGCATGGCTTTAATACGCTCTCCTTCAAAGAACATATGCTCGGTACGGCATAAGCCAATGCCCTCGGCACCAAACTCGCGTGCAGCCTTTGCGTCTTTAGGCGAATCAGCATTTGTGCGTACTTTCATTTCCGCGTATTTCTCCGACAGCTTAAGTATAGTATTGAAATCGCCGCTTAAATCAGGCTTCATTGTCTGCACCTTACCTTCATACACTTCGCCGGTAGAACCGTTGAGCGAAATCCAATCGCCCTCATTTAAAACCTTTCCATCTATGGTAAGAGTACGGGCTTTGTAATCTATCTGCAAAGCTCCGGCGCCCGATACGCAGCATTTGCCCATACCGCGTGCCACCACGGCAGCATGCGAAGTCATTCCCCCGCGGGCAGTTAAAATTCCCCTTGCCAGGTTCATCCCCTCCAGATCCTCAGGTGAAGTCTCAATTCTGACCAGGATAGAGTTTTCAAAGCGACCTGCTTCATCAGCAAAAAATACTATCTGGCCGGTAGCTGCTCCGGGAGAGGCAGGTAATCCTTTGGCCAGCACATTGGCGGCACGGATGGCTACCGTGTCAAACACAGGGTGCAAGAGCTCATCCAGCTTAGCCGCTTCAAGCCTTAGCAAGGCAGTTTTCTCGTCAATTTTCTTTTCGCGAAGCAGGTCCATAGCGATTTTCAACATAGCCGCTCCTGTTCGTTTGCCGCTACGAGTCTGAAGAATCCACAGTTTGCCTGATTGGATGGTAAATTCCATATCCTGCATATCCTTATAATGGTCTTCAAGCTTTTGTTGAGTTTCGTTCAACTGTCTATATAGTTCAGGCATGGTTTCTTCAAGCGAGGGAAACTTAGCCTTACGATCGGCCTCCGACACCTCTTGAAGCTGAGCCCATTTGCGACTTCCGGCAAGAGTAATCTCCTGCGGAGTACGCGTTCCGGCTACCACATCTTCTCCCTGAGCGTTAATAAGATATTCACCGTTAAACACATTCTCACCTGTCGCGGCATCGCGTGTAAACGCCACTCCGGTGGCCGATGAATTACCCATATTGCCGAAAACCATCGCCTGAACGTTTACGGCAGTTCCCCACTCATCAGGAATATTATTCAAACGACGATAATAAATGGCTCTGTGATTACCCCAACTGTCGAAAACAGCCATCACAGCACCCCACAATTGATCCCATGAGCTAACGGGAAAATCTTTACCTGTTTTTTCTTTTACCGCTGCCTTAAACCTCTTAACCAACTCCTTCAAATCATCAACAGTAAAATCCGTGTCCAATTCTATTCCCTTAGCTTCCTTTATATCATCCATTATCTTCTCAAAAGGGTCTATCTCCTCTTTCGACTCGGGCTTCATGCCAAGAACTACATCACCATACATTTGAACAAAGCGACGGTATGAATCCCATGCAAACCACTCATTACCCGACTTGGCAGCAATACCCATAACGGCATCGTCATTTAATCCCAGGTTTAGAATGGTATCCATCATGCCGGGCATCGATGCCCTTGCACCTGAACGAACTGAAACTAAAAGGGGATTTTTTGCATCACCAAAGGTAGTACCGGTTAGTTTTTCTATATTGGCAATGGCCGCTTCCACCTCCGACTTTAACAAGGCCACAACCTTCTCTTTTCCAAGCTCATTATACTCGGCACAAACTTCAGTGGTAATAGTAAATCCCGGAGGTACAGGCACTCCAATCAGATTCATCTCGGCCAGGTTAGCACCTTTGCCTCCAAGCAGATTCTTCATATCTGCTTTGCCTTCGGCTTTTCCGTTACCAAAGGCATATACACGCTTTTTGCTCATAACTGTTGGTTTTACAAATGTTAATCTAAGAGTTATTACAAATAAACAGTTTTTTTTTGAATTTTTAACCACAAAGCTTGCTAAGCAAGACTCTAAACAATGTTAATAATATACAAAATAGAGATAAGAAAGGTAAAAAATCCGGGCTGAAGATGGCTGCCTCCATTTTGCCGGAAGTAAAACAGAAGTAAAAAAGTTGAGGATGGCAGCTAACGATCTCTTAGCCGTCCATCCTCAAGCTCTTCATTGATGATTAAAAATTGATGTCTGCTTCCTTTAGTTCACGGGATACTTATCGGCATAGTCTTTTGATTTCATCAGGAAGTCAACATACTGCGCGCGTTTGTAGGCATAAGGATCTTTAAGGTTTCGTTTTGACAGTTTACCCTTGAAGGCGGCAACTGAGCTGTAGCCATTTTTCTCCATCCAAGCAGAAAGCTCATTAAGGATTTCGGGGATACATTTTGCTCCCTTTTTATAAAGAGAAGTAACCATTTGAACAGCATCGGCGCCTGCCAAAAGAGCTGCAATAACATCATTAGCTTCAATAATACCGGTATTAGCACATAAGGAAGCTTTCACCTTACCTTCAAGCAGCCCCATATACCTGAGTGACAACCTACTATCGCCATCCTTGCTAAGATTGTAAGGCATTTCAAGCTTTTCGGACCGAATATTTATATCCGGTTGAAACAAACGGTTAAACAGAACAAAACCTGAGGCACCCACAGCATCCAGCTTCTTAATAAAAGCTAAGGGGTTGGTATAGTAAGGACTCAGCTTTACAGCTACCGGAATCTTAATCTTTTTCAAAACGCGCTTCAAAGCCTCAACCTGCTCATTTTCTATGCTTTCAGCCGAGATATCAGCTTCCGAGATGCTTGAATAGAAATTGAGTTCAAGGGCATCAACACCTGTTGAGGCCAAATGGACAGCATATTCTTCCCAGCTCTCCTTGAAAATACAGTTCAAACTGGCAATAACCGGAATTGAGAGAGCCTCTTTAAATTCTTTCAGCGCCATCAAATGCGCCTTAGGGCCTGAGTGTTCGATACTTGGAAAGAGATTAATCATCTCCGCATTTCTATCATCATACTCGTGCAAGTCGTCCTCCAGTTCGGCGGCTTCCAGGTTCAGTTGTTCTTCAAACAGTGATTTATATACTATAGCAGCTACTCCGGCTTCCTGCAGTTCCAGCGCCTTTTTTATATCAGCAGTGTAAGCGCTCGCGCCCGCGATAAGCGGATTCTTTAGTTTAAGTCCCAGATAATTAATTGAAAGATCCATATTTTTCAAGATTTAAGATTACAAACTTCCTCAAATTACAAATTATCTGCTAATATCCATAGCAGAGCTTACTATTTAAAACGAATAAATTTATTCGCTTCTTTTATCCATCGTGATGACGACGATTTCATGTCGCGCATGAAATCAGCTAAAGCAAGTGATGGATGCAAATCACATAAATATGTCCTAATTTACAAATAACTGTACTTTTGTTCAACCTCTCCCGGGGCTGATCTCACTTACCTGTTCGCTTTCCGTGGGTTAAAACCCACGGCAGCACTGTGCGAACCGGCGAAAGCCCCGAAAGGGGTGTTACTTTCTTAACTAAATGACATTGACTCTTATCTCTTAGAGAAGGAGACCCGTGCCTTGTTCCATGAAACTGCTTAAAATTGAGCTCCTGTCTTTTAGCAGGCCGTTTAAAAAAGGGTGAGCATCCGCAGAACACCCACCCCTTATTATTACAGGCAAAGCAAGCCTATTCGATTACTTTATAATCAAGCTCAGACAAACGTTTATAGTTGCTGTAACGCCATTTAGCATTAGTCTCGGCAGCTACAAACAGCTCCTTAGCTTCCTCCGGGAAGGCCTTCATTAGTGAGGTGTAACGCACTTCACCTTTTAGGAAATCCTGGAATTTGCTCCAATCGGGCTCCTTAGAATCAAGCACAAAAGGATTCTTGCCTTCTTCTTCCAGTAAAGGATTATAACGGAACAATGACCAGTAGCCGCATTCAACTGCAAGCTTAATCTCATTTTGAGACATTCCCATTCCGTTACGTAAACCATGGTTAATACATGGTGAATAAGCAATAATTAATGATGGACCGGGATAAGCTTCAGCCTCTTTAATAGCCTTGAAGTACTGTGCTTGATTAGCTCCCATACCTACCTGTGCTACATAAACGTAACCATAAGTTGTCGCCATCAATCCAAGGTCTTTCTTCCTGACTCTCTTACCGGCAGCGGCAAACTTAGCTACTGCTCCAATAGGCGTAGATTTGGATGCCTGACCTCCGGTGTTAGAATACACCTCGGTATCCATAACCAGAACATTAACATCCTTGCCACTGGCTAAAACATGATCCAAGCCTCCGTAACCTATATCATAAGCCCAACCGTCACCACCGAAAATCCAAACAGACTTCTTAACCAGATAGTCTTTAAGCGCTATAATATCCTTAGCCACGGGATGCTTCTCAGTCTTTAGAGCCTCCAAAACAGCCTTAGATACTTCACGGCTCTTTTCGCCGTCATTCAACGCTTCCAGCCATGCTTCAAAGGCCTCTTTGGTAGCAGGAGCGACTTCATTAATAGACTCATTCATGCGAAGCACGATACGCTCGCGAAGTTTCTCAACCCCTGTAGCCATACCTAAGCCATATTCGGCATTATCCTCAAACAATGAATTAGCCCAGGCCGGTCCGCAACCATTACTATTGGTGGTATAAGGAGTAGCCGGAGCAGATCCTCCATAGATTGAAGAACATCCTGTCGCGTTGGCAACCATCATTCTGTCGCCAAACAGCTGGGTAATCAGTTTAATATAAGGAGTTTCACCACAACCTGCACAAGCGCCTGAGAATTCAAACAGAGGCTGAGCAAACTGTGAAGCCTTAACATTCATCATCTTATCCTGAATGCTATCCTTAATAGTAACCTTGCTGACAAGATAATCCCAGTTCTCAACCTCAGCCATCTGAGTATCAAGAGGCTTCATAACCAAAGAGTTGACCTTAGAAGGACAAACTTCGGCACAGTTGCCACAACCCGTACAATCCAGGACGCTCACCTGAATGCGATAAGCCAGGCCATCGAAAGCTTTACCATTGGGCTTAATTGTAGCTACACCCTCGGGAAGACCGGCCATTTCTTTCTCATCGAGCAAGAAAGGACGAATAGCAGCGTGCGGACAAACATAAGCACATTGGTTACACTGGATACAGTTTTCATCAAGCCACTCGGGCACATTCACTGCTATACCGCGTTTTTCGTAGGCTGTGGTACCGGGAGGGAAAGTCCCGTCTTCACGTCCAAGGAATGCGCTAACAGGCAAATCATCACCCTTCTGAGCGTTAATAGGAAATACAATATTCTTGATAAAGTCGGGCACCAAAGCTTTTTCTTCTGCTTCAAATTCCAGATTAGCCCATTCGGCAGGAACCTTAACTTTGATTACTTCGCCACCCTTATCAACAGCCAGATGGTTCATTCTCACCACATCTTCGCCTTTGCGCCCGAATGATTTGACAACAAACTTCTTCATTTCGTCTATCGCCTGGGCATAAGGAATCACCTCTGAAATTTTAAAGAAGGCTGATTGCATTATAGTATTGGTACGGTTGCCCAATCCAATCTCTTCGGCTATAGCTGTGGCATTAATAATATAAAACTGAATATCATTCTTTGCCATATAGCGTTTCACGTCAACCGGAAGGCGGTTCTTTGTTTCTTCCTCATCCCAATGGCTGTTAAGCAGAAAGGTTCCTCCCTTTCTCAAGCCTTTCAGCATATCATATCGTCCCAAATAGGCCGGCACGTGACATGCTACAAAGTCGGGTGTATTAACAAGATAGGGTGAACGAATCGGTGAGTCGCCAAAACGCAGGTGAGAAATAGTGATTCCACCTGATTTTTTTGAATCATAGGAAAAATATGCCTGGGCATATTTATCAGTATTATCACCGATAATTTTAATAGAGTTTTTGTTTGCACCAACAGTACCATCGGAGCCTAAGCCATAGAATTTACCTGCAAAGTTGCCTTTAGCACTCAGGTCAATCTCGGGCAATAAAGGAAGAGAAGTAAAAGTAACATCATCAACAATTCCCACGGTAAATTGATTCTTGGGCTCGTTCATCTTCAGGTTTTGAAAAACTGCCAGCATGTGAGCGGGAGTTGTATCTTTGGACGAGAGACCGTAACGACCGCCAACAATAAGAGGCGCATCTTTCTTTCCATAGAAAAGCTCACAAATATCAAGATATAGAGGATCACCATTAGCTCCCGGTTCCTTTGTGCGGTCAAGAACGGCAATGCGCTTGACGCTCTTTGGAAATGCTTCGAAGAAGTATTTTGCGGAGAAAGGACGGTAAAGATGCACTGCTATAAGTCCGGTTTTTTCACCCTTGGCATTAAGATAATCTATAGTCTCCTTAATGGTTTCTGTAACTGAACCCATGGCCACTATAATATTTTCAGCATCTTCTGCTCCGTAATAGCTGAAAGGACGATATTTGCGACCTGTTATTTCGGAAATCTTATCCATATAATCAGCGACTATATCAGGAATAGCCAGGTAGAAGGGATTCGCTGCTTCGCGTGATTGAAAATAGATGTCTGGATTTTGAGCAGTACCGCGAGTTACAGGGCGCTCCGGGTTCAATGAATTGTTACGGAATGCCTTCAAAGCGTCCTGATCTATTAAAGCCGCAAGGCTGTCCTGATCCATAGCTTCAATTTTCTGAATTTCGTGAGAAGTACGGAATCCATCGAAAAAGTGAAGAAAGGGAACGCGTGATTTAATAGCGGCAAGGTGAGCTATCCCGGCTAAATCCATAACTTCCTGAACACTGCCGGTTGCAAGCATTGCAAAACCGGTTTGGCGGGTTGCCATAACGTCGCTGTGATCACCGAAAATTGATAAGGCCTGTGCAGCCAAACTGCGCGCTGTCACGTGAAATACGCCGGGAAGCAACTCGCCGGCAATCTTATACATATTTGGAATCATCAACAACAAACCTTGTGATGCAGTAAATGTTGATGAAAGTGCACCTGCCTGAAGTGAGCCGTGAAGGGCGCCTGCTGCCCCTGCTTCCGACTGCATCTCTTCCAGCTTAACTGTTTCTCCGAATATATTCTTCTTACCACCTGCTGCCCATTCATCTATGTATTCAGCCATCGTGGAAGACGGTGTAATAGGATAAATTGCCGCAACTTCGCTAAACATATATGCTATATGAGCAGCGGCATAGTTCCCGTCACACGTAATAAACTTCTTTGCTTTTGCCATGTGTCTATCCTCTTTATAGTTAAAAATCATTATTTAATCTTCTCTTATCACGAAATCAATCCTTTGCTAATCCAAAAAACCAAAGAGCCAAAGCGGAATATCTCTGCCCTTTCCTATCTCTTCCATTTCACTTGCCCACCACAACTCACTATTCTTTCCGCTACGGTTGAGGCTCTTATTATCCTTGCTTCCTATATTAAAATGAAAACTGTCGTTTATCAGAAAATCACAACGACGGCTACATGAGACTTTATGACGGTAGGCTAACTGGTTACAAAAAAATGTTTTATTCAAAACATCGTTTGACACATCCCCTGTTGCAACCGAAAAAACCAAATTGGGGTTTTGCAAATATATCTCTCCCGGCTTCTTAAGGTTATCGGGTTCTCCCTCGTATAAAAGATGAATCAGGCTGGCTTGATTCAGATATTTCAGGTAGTTGATTATAGTAGCACGGCTGGTTTCAACTTCGTTGCTCAACTTACTTACATTAGGCTGGAAAGGAGCCGAACAGGCTATAATATACAATAACTTCCGCAGCTTTGGAAGGTATTTTAACTCTATCTGCTGAAGATAGCTGATATCTATCTCAAGTATAAGATTGATATTTTTCAAAAGATTTTCAAGATAATTACTCTGCTCCTGAAAAAACAGATAATAACCATGATGCAGATAATCAGTAAAATAGGCCAGGGGCTTAACCTTATCAACTATTTCGGCGGCAATAGATACATGATTATTAAGCAAGCGCTCGAGAGAAATCCTGTCGAAATTGCTGCCCGATTTAAAATTCAAAAACTCACGAAATGAGAAGCCCTCAAGATGATAGACTTTTGCACGTTTCTCAAATTCTGTTAAATTCTTATCTGCCAGCATTAGCGGAGAACCGCTAAATATGATTTTCAAAGTGCTCAGATTGTCATAACACCATATCAATTCATCCTCCCAACCGGGATACTTGAATATCTGATCTAGAACCAGCGTTGTGCCTCCTGTCTTTTGAAATTCATCAGCAAAAGAAGCAATCGAGCGATTAGAGAAGTACAGATTATTTAGATTGACATAAAGGCAAGACTTGTCAGTGCCAAACTTAAGCGAAATATAATCCAGAAGAAACATAGTTTTGCCAACACCGCGGGTACCAACTATGCCAATTAAACGATCATCCCAATCAACAATGTCCATCAAACCACGGCGCACAGGCACATTCAGATGTTCCAACAAATATTTATGTGTCTTAAAAAAGGCCTGCATCATAGCAAAAAATAATCTCAGTTCTCACAAAGTTAAGATTTGTTTAATCAATTTTGCAATTTAGAGATAGCAATCCGCCGCAGTTTATGTTATTTATATCTGTTAAAAATAAGGAAATTTACGAAGATTGGCTTCTATAGCATTTTTTAAAAATCTGCAACTAAGAAATGTTATCTTTTAACGGAAGCCAACAAAAAGCTATTTTAGAATTATTACAAATAACTGAGACCGTGGATAGTAGTCCTTGGATCCCCGTGCCGAAGTTTAAGTTTCCCCCCTGCCCTCTCCGAATAACAGGCTCCCTTTAAAAAGAGAGGGGTTTGCCTTCAGGGGCGGCGCTAGCGCCGCCCCTGAAGGCAAACCCCTTTATCCTTATGTGCGACCGCTGTCATTTCGAGCGAAGCGAGAAACCTCTTCTCCTTCATCTCAACTTTTCAGCTTAATTGAGCATCCTTCTTGTGGTCGTAATGAGGGTCTATCTTACTGGGAGTTCATTGAAATCAGGAACTCTTCGTTAGAATTAGTTTTCATCATTCTGTCCTTAATAAACTCCATGGCTTCAACAGAATTCATATCTGCCAGGTAGTTACGAAGAATCCAAATACGGTTAAGCATTTCCTTGTCAAGCAGCAAATCCTCGCGGCGAGTACTTGAAGCCATGATATCCACAGAAGGATAAACCCGCTTGTTGGCAAGTTTTCTGTCCAACTGAAGCTCCATATTACCGGTACCCTTGAACTCTTCAAATATCACATCGTCCATTTTTGAGCCTGTATCGGTCAGCGCAGTAGCAAGTATGGTCAGCGAACCGCCATTCTCAATATTACGGGCAGCTCCGAAAAAGCGCTTGGGCTTGTGAAGTGCGTTGGCATCAACACCACCCGACAACACCTTGCCTGAGGCCGGAGAAACAGTGTTATATGCACGCGCAAGACGTGTAATGGAATCAAGCAGAATCACCACATCGTGACCACATTCGACCATCCGTTTTGCTTTTTCGAGCACTATATTTGCCACTCTGACATGGCGCTCAGCCGGCTCATCAAAGGTAGATGAAATAACCTCGGCATTAACGCTTCTGGCCATATCGGTAACCTCTTCAGGGCGTTCGTCAATCAGCAGAATAATCATGTAAACCTCGGGATGATTGGATGCAATCGCATTTGCAATATCCTTAAGCAATACGGTCTTACCCGTCTTGGGCTGCGCAACAATCAAGCCGCGCTGACCTTTACCGATTGGCGAAAACATATCAACCACCCGGGTTGAAAAGCTAGCCTTGGGACCGGCTGTCAGGTTAAATTTTTGATTAGGAAAAACAGGAGTTAAATGATCAAAAGGTACGCGGTCGCGCACATAGTCAGGCGTACGCCCGTTAATTGATTCAACTTTGATTAAGGGGAAATATTTTTCACCTTCTTTTGGAGGCCTGATAGCTCCCAAAACCACATCTCCGGTTTTTAAACCGAATAATTTTATTTGTGATTGAGAGACATAAATATCATCCGGAGAGTTAAGATAATTGTAGTCGGACGAACGAAGAAAGCCGTATCCGTCTTGCATAATCTCTAAGACCCCTGAAGCAGATATAATTCCTTCAAATTCAAAAGACTTATCATCCTTCCTGCTTTTAGGCCTGTCATTTTTCTCGGGAAAACGCCTGGCCTGCGTAGGAGCCGCCTGCGCATTTCCAGTGGGAACCTGGGCGCTTTGCTGAGGGGCTGCTTGTTGAGGGGCTGCTTGCTGGCTGTCTTCAGAACGTTCATTCTTCTGCCAGTTCCTATTATCTTCAGGTTTACGCTGATACTGTTTTGGTCGGGCATTATCAGCATTCTGCTTTTTGTGAATTTGCTTAGCATCTTGCTCTTCGGCAACCTTCACTGCTTCCGAAGAGGCTGGCTTCTTCTCGTTCTCCTGTTTAAAGCTTGTCCCGCGTTGAGCTTCAGGCTGCTTCTCACGCTGAATATGCGGCTCGCGCTTATTTTCAGGCTTTATATCATGTGCTTGTCTCTCTGCCTTAACTTCTGAGACTACATCTTTTGTGGCCTTGTCCAAAGTCGCGGCGTCTTTAGGCTGCTTTTCCGCTTCCTGACGTTCGGGCTTATCCTGCACCGCCTTGGGCGGACGTCCTCTGCGACCGTGTTTTTCAAGGCTGCTATCGTTTCCTCTGGTATCCTTTCCCTTACGTTCAGAGGCTTTTATTGCTTGTGTATCTAATATCTGATAAATCAGATCTTGTTTTTTGTAGGACTCAACTCTTTTGATGTCCAACTCTTTTGCTATGGTGCGCAAATCCACCAGCAGCTTCTTGTTTAATTCAAGAATGTCATACATACTTATAAAATGCTATTTGAAAAAATCAAAATGTAATGTGTTGAAGATTAATTATATTTATGGAGTTGTAGTTTAGCTCCTAATATTGTTTACGACAATTTCCAATTTGAGAGTAATTAAGGTAATCAGCTAACTTGTCATAAGCCTTATCCACTGATAAACAAAGAACAATCAAAGAACAGCTGAAATCAAGATAATTAAATGGTCGTTATTACATTATTTGAAAAATTGAATCACCCTATACATTCTCTTTCAAGGTAAATTCTTCTTATCAAAATAGAACTGAAATTCTAAATCAGTAAACGATACTCTATACTTTACAGTAAAGCTAACTTTTAAAGAAACTTAGCTTTAATAGATAACTACCAGATCTTGCAAACTTAAACATTCCTGATGAACCAACAAAATTTTATCATTATTTTTCTCTTTGAGCATTTAAAAACTAACTTTTTACCTCCTAAATGATAAAATTTCACACTTTTGGGAACAGGACAGCTTTTTTTTTGTTAATATTACACGGCCTTGAATCCATTTCTTAATCTACATTGTATAGCATGAGACAACTCAAAATAACCAAACAGGTCACCAACAGGGAAGCCCCATCACTAGATAAATATTTGCACGAAATCGGGAAAGTTCAGCTTATAACTGCCGAGGAGGAGGTGGCTCTTGCCAAAAAAATAAAGCAGGGAGATGAATCAGCTCTTGAACGCCTGATTAGTGCCAATCTGCGCTTTGTTGTTTCGGTAGCAAAACAATATCAAAACCAAGGACTTAGCCTTCCCGACTTAATTAATGAAGGAAATTTGGGCTTAATTAAAGCTGCCCAACGATTTGATGAAACGAGAGGTTTTAAATTCATATCATACGCGGTGTGGTGGATACGTCAATCCATACTGCAGGCACTGGCCGAGCAGGCACGTATCGTGCGCTTGCCTCTCAACAAAATAGGAAGCATTAACAAGGTAAATAATACCTTTGCCCGCTTAGAGCAGGAATTCCAGAGAGAACCAACTTCATACGAGATTGCTGATGCGCTCGACATAGCTCCAAAAGAGGTGAAAGAGGCCCTCAAAGTTTCTTCCCGCCACCTGTCTATGGATGCCCCCTTGAAAGCCGATGAAGAAAACACCCTCTATGATGTTTTGTTGCAATCCGACTCAGAGAGCCCTGATGCGGAGCTTTTAGACGACTCTCTTCGCCGCGAAATAGAACGGTCACTATCAACTCTATCCCCACGCGAAGCTGATATTGTAAAGCTATATTATGGACTTAACGGCGAACCCCCCTACTCTCTGGAAGAAATAGGTAAACTATTCAATCTGACCCGTGAGAGAGTAAGACAAATCAAGGAAAAAGCAATAAAACGCCTTAAACATACATATCGCAGTAAAATTTTAAAATCTTATCTGGGCGAGTAAATTTCACTATGATGCAACACAAAATAGCTCCATCTCTATTGGCAGCCAACTTTACCAATCTGTCGAAAGATATTGAAATGATTAATAATAGTGAGGCCGACTGGCTTCATATTGACGTGATGGACGGTGTATTTGTTCCCAATATATCATTTGGCATTCCCGTAATCGAAGCGGTATATTCTATCGTTAAGAAGCCGCTGGACGTGCACCTGATGATAGTGCAGCCCGAGCGCTACATTGAAATCTTCAAAAAGGCAGGCGCCTATTTGCTTAATGTACATTATGAGGCCTCCCCTCACCTCCACAGAACCATTGAAAGCATACATCAAAACGACATGAAAGCAGGAGTTACAATTAATCCTCACACCCCTGTCTCTGTGCTCGAAGAGATTATCCCGGATCTTGACCTGGTGCTGCTTATGTCGGTAAATCCTGGCTTTGGAGGTCAAAAATTCATCCCTGGCACGCTTGAAAAAATAAGCAAATTGAAGCAGTTGATACTTAAACGCAACAGTAAGGCACTTATTGAAGTGGATGGCGGAGTTGACAGCAGCAATGCCGCTTCCTTGGTTGCTGCCGGGGCTGATGTACTTGTAGCAGGCAGTTACATATTTCACTCTCCCGACCCGGCAGGGGCAATCAAAAAGATAAAATATCTCTGAAATATTAAAAAAAGGCATTATCTTTGTAGTTCTCATACATCACTATGGGGCTGACCTGGATTTGACAGCGAGGCTAGGTGGTGTGTAAGCATGCCGAGCAATGTGATACCGGCTCGTAAATCATGGATCGCAACATTTTATCTGGCGAAGAAAATTACGCTCTCGCTGCTTAATCGAAGTATAGTAGATTAGCATCATCCTTGCTCAAGGAGCTTGGACGAGACACTTTCCGGGTGCCGATTCCCGAGGCGGCCCGATTCGGAGGTGTAGGAATATTGGGAATAGTCTGCGGACGGCCTCTGTCCAAAGGCGAAAATCTAAGAGGCTAAGGAGATGTCGGGGTGTCTGTTCCCAAACCTCTCACAAAAACCAATAACAGAATAAGCATGTAGAAAGCATATGACTTACTTGTTTGGACGAGGGTTCGATCCCCTCCAGCTCCACTTTTAAGGTTTCAGACAAACCGAAAAACACTTCACTTACCTGCAAATCAGCTTAATAACTGACTTGCAGGTTTTTTTGTTTTAGTAACAAACCAGTTGGGATATGTACATCTGGGAGAGCATCATCAATACAGACACAATGCCTATTTTGATTTGGGCTAAGTCCGGCTATTTTTTAATACTTTGGTAGATTTTGGGACATTGATACTATATGTCGCATTTATAGCTTTGGGTTTATTTAGAATTGGACTTTGGGATAAATCCATGATTAAAGATACGGTTTATTGGACTTTTGGGGTCGGATTCATTATTATGATGAATTTTGACAAAGCATTAAAGGAAGAGCCTATTTTAAGAACCTTGTTAAAGAAAATTTTAAAATCCTTATAATCATTGAATTTATAGTTGGACTTTATGTTTTTGGCATCATCACTGAATTTATTCTAATGCCATTTGTGATTCTGTTTTCAATGTTATTGGGATACACTGAAGTTTATAAGGAGCATGGACAAATACGCAAATTTATAAATGGAATCTTTGGCATATTAGGAACGTTTTATTTAATCTATTCTGGGTATCATATATACTCTGATTTCACTGGATTTGCAACTATGGGGAATCTTAAAACATTTTTATTTCCATTAATAATGTCTGTTCTGTTTTTACAATTTGCATATTCCTTTGCACTATTGGCTCATTACGAGAGCTTATTCGTTCGATTAGGTTTTTTCCTTAAAGACAGAAAATTAAGAAAATTCGCAAAGTGGAGAATATTATTTTCTATAAATTTTAGCATGTTAAAATTAAAACGAATGACACCTGGAATGTTATTTAGGGACTGTTCCACTAAAGAAGATATAAAAAATGAGATAAAAAATAAATTAGACCCAGCAGCTAATATATAGGAGTATGAGCGGTCGGCACGACCCAGCGATGCTTCGACAAGCTCAGCAACCCGGCTTTGTACTGACGCCCCCTAACCCTAACCCCGGTTGGACTATATCTCGACTTCGCTCGACACATCGCATCTCGACTTCGCTCGATGCATCGCATCCCAGAAGTGACCATTTTTTCTATGGACTTTAAGTAGCTTTTTTATGTTTTTGCTAAGAATAGCCATGCAATCATGGTGCCGTTTTCTCTTTTCCCGGCATAAGAGATAAGAGGTATTAAAGGCTCAAATATAGCTACAACGAATGGCTATTAAAAAGATTTGTGCTACTTATGAAAGGAGCTACCCCGTAGGTATTTAGTTCAATATCATGTATATAACATTGGGGTTTAAGTGGTTACTTGAATATTTGTGCTTCGCATCAGCTTTTGCATCAGCAGACAGGAACGAAGCCCGCAATCGGCAACTTTTCATACCGCCACTGTTATAGCGAATTAAAATAAAATGGCCATAGAAGACTATTTCATAAAATAATATTATACAATTCCGACAACTTTTATTATCTTTGCTAAGAGAAAAACAGATAGATGGTATACATATTAGACGTACAAAACGACCAATTAGTAAAGGCAGAAATTATTGTCCCTGAACCAAATGAAATACCATTAAAAAAAGATGGATGGAATTTCAACTGGAGAGAGTTAAGCAAAGAAAAAAATTCCAGAATGTTCATATTAAAAACAACTGGACTAAAACCAAGCGTTGAAGGTGCGTTACAACTAAAAATAGAAAATGAAATGCTCATTATGAATGTTTTAGAAATAGCGCCGCATAACATCGGGCGTAAAAATAAGAAATATGATTATGTCACTGGTTGTTTGATTGCTTTTGCATGTAAAGAAAGCTTTAAATTGAAAAGTGCTTACAAAGGATTTCTAACCTTTATGGCGAAGACAAGCCTAATAAAATGGTATTCGGAAAAATATGGTGCGTCAATAGGACTTGGACAGAGAATGTATATTGATAGTGAGAACGGACTGAAATTGATTAATGAATACCTTGAAAAAATAAAATGATGAAACAAAATAACAACACAGAACCAACAAATGGGATGTTAACAAATCCAATGGATACTGGAACAGATGAATTTAAAGATTTCCAGGCCATATTGTTGAATAAGGCAAAAAATCGGTCAGAAGCACAACAAAGAGAGATTGAATTGTTGTCCATCAAATTTCAAATGCAAGACTATCTTGAATCCGAAGAAACCGAACTTAAGCTTCCGGGGGATTTTTTAAAAGAATACTTGAAAACATTGGACATTCCTCAAAAGAAATTTGCTCTTTACATTGAAATAAATCCTTCAAATTTTAACAAGTTGATTAAAGGAGAGCGACCAATCAATTATGAATTAGCAATAATCTTGGGAAAGATTTTTAACAATGACCCAATGCTTTGGATTAAAATACAAGCAAAAAACGAACTAAAAAAAATCAGAAAAACCAAAACGAGAAGATTTAATAATTACTCATTGAAAGATTTAATGACCTTAAAGTAAACGCGCTTCAATATATAGGAGTCTGAGCGGTCGGTACGGGAAATAGCAGCTTAGCATTTAGCATATTAGCTTGTTAGCAGGAACACCGAAGACAAACCAAAAAACACCTCACTTGCCTGCAAATCAGCTTAAAACCTGACTTTCAGGTTTTTTTTGCTTTAGTAACAAATCAGTTGGGATATGTGCATCTGGGAGATCATCATCAATACAGACACTATGCCTATTTTGATTTGTCCTAAATCTGGTTCTGGATTAACTATTCGGAGATAATCATATCAAATAGTATATTTGTGAATGATAATCTCAAACAGCCTGAATTTTACGAAATGAAACTAAATCCTTTGAAACCTAAGAAAGCGCTCAATAAAGCATTTCTAAAAGTAAAACCTAATAGAACAGAGATTGAAGGTTTCAAAAACCACCTTACCCAACTGCTCGATCACATCAACGATGGTGAGTCAGAAGAGTTTCACAAAAATCTGGTCATAGACTTCCTGAAGAAGACCTATTATGATCCCAATTACTTTGTAAATACAAAAGGCAGGAACGATCTTGTTATTCATAATGGTGATAAGGCCACAGCGACTGTAGGCGTTATTATTGAAGTCAAAAGCCCCACCAACAAAGCCGAGATGGTGAGCAAAGAGCGTCTCAACGTGAAAGCTTTTCAGGAGCTGGTTTTGTACTATCTGCGTGAAAGAATTACAGCTAAAAACATTGAAATAAAGCACCTGATTGCAACCAACATCAATGAATGGTACATATTTGATGCGATGGTGTTTGACAGGCTATTTGCACAAAACAAGGCCTTTGTAAAACAGTTTCAGGATTTTGAAAACAAGCGATTGGCAGATACCTCTACCGATTTTTTCTACAAACAAGTTGCCGAGCCTTTTATTTCGAAAATTAAAGAAAGTATCGAGTTTGCCCACTTTGACATTAGGGACTATGAAAAGCCCTTACGCAACAACGATAAAACTGACGACAATCAACTTATTGCACTTTTCAAACTGCTCTCGCCCGAGCATCTGCTCAAACTACCTTTCGTTAACGACAGCAATTCGCTGGACAAACGGTTTTATAGTGAACTGTTGCATATAATCGGACTGGAGGAGAGCAAAGAGGGCAGCAAAAAAATAATAGCACGTAAGAAGGAAGGAGAACGCAATTCCGCCTCTCTCCTTGAAAACGCTATAATCCAACTCGACAGTCTGGATAAAATATCAAGAATTGACAACCCTGGTCGATTTGGCGATAGTTTGAATGAGCGACTTTTTAATGTAGGACTGGAATTGACCATCACCTGGCTAAACAGAATTTTGTTTTTGAAATTATTGGAAGCTCAGCTTATCACCTACCATAAAGGTGATAAATCGTATGAGTTTTTAAACATTGACAAAATCCCGGATTACGATGCATTAAACAAGCTCTTTTTCCAAGTTTTGGCAAAACAGTATTCAGAAAGAACAGAACCAGTGCAAAAGGCTTTTGAGAAAGTGCCGTATCTCAACAGTTCCCTCTTTGAGCCCAATGAGATGGAGCACAAAATGCTTTTCATCAGTAATCTGGAAGATGATTATTCCATGCCGATTTATTCAGCGTCGGTATTGAAAGATGAAAAAGGAAAAAGGAGAACAGGCAAAATGAACCCGCTGGAATATCTCTTTGAGTTTTTGAACTCTTACGATTTTAGCAGCGAAGGCAGCGAAAACATTCAGGAAGAGAACAAAACTCTAATCAATGCATCGGTTCTTGGTTTGATTTTCGAGAAAATAAACGGCTATAAAGATGGTTCATTTTTTACACCCGGTTTTATCACTATGTATATGTGTCGTGAAACTATCCGGAGAGCTGTTGTGCAAAAATTCAATGAAAGCAAAAATTGGGATTGTAAAGACCTGAATGATCTTTATGACAAAATAGGAGACCGGGAAGAAGCCAATAAGATTGTAAACAGCATTACAATTTGCGACCCCGCGGTAGGCTCAGGACACTTTCTGGTATCAGCACTTAATGAGATAATTGCTGTTAAAAACGACCTTAAGATTTTACAGGGTCGCGACGGGAAACGCCTGAAAGAATACCAGGTAGAAGTAGTGAATGACGAATTGATTGTGACCGACGAAGAAGGAGAACTTTTTGAATATAACCCGACAAACAAAGAAAGCCAACGGGTTCAGGAAGCTTTATTTCATGAGAAACAGACAATAATTGAAAACTGTCTGTTTGGTGTAGATATCAACCCCAATTCGGTGAAAATTTGTCGTTTGCGCTTGTGGATCGAGCTGCTGAAAAACGCCTATTACGAAAACCGGACAGGGCAAACCCCAACTCTGCAAACCCTACCTAACATTGACATCAACATAAAATGCGGAAACTCTCTGGTGAGTCGCTTTGCCATTGATGCTGACTTAAAACAAGCCTTGAAAAAAAGCAAGTGGACTATTGACAGCTACCGCCTGGCCGTGTCCACATATCGCAATGCTGAAAGCAAAGAACAGAAAAGAGAAATGGAAAGCCTGATAGCTACGATTAAATCGGATTTCAGGAGCGAGATATCTTTGAACGACCCAAAAATAAAGAAACTGGGCAAGTTGAAGGGTGAACTCTATGTTCTCACGCAGCAAACAAGTCTTTTTGAATTAAGTAAAAAGGAAAAAGCTGTTTGGGAACAAAAAGTTGCCAAACTAACTGCTGATACTAAAAAGCTTGAAGCCGAAATTGAAGAAATAAAAAGCAATAAAATTTACGAAAACGCTTTTGAATGGCGATTTGAGTTTCCCGAAGTCTTGGATGATAACGGCGATTTTGTAGGCTTTGATGTGGTGATTGGGAATCCGCCGTATGTAAGGCAGGAAGAGTTTAAAGAACTAAAACCTTACCTTCATAGTAAATATATATGCTTTAATGCAACAGCTGATTTATATGTGTATTTCGTAAATTTGGGGCTAAATCTTCTGGTAGAAAATGGAAAATTTTCATTTATTATTCCAAATAAGTGGATCAAAGCAGGCTATGGTAAGGGCTTAAGAACGTTTTTGTTAACTAAGAACATTTGCTCTATTATTGATTTTGGAGACCTACCGGTTTTCGAAGAAGCAACAACTTATCCTTGTATAATTGAAGTTGCTAATTCCAAGTCAGATTCTTCTTTCAAATTTACACCTATTGATACATTGAATTACCCTAATGGCTTAGAAACTTTTTGGGAACACAATATAATTGAGATAAATAATAGTTCATTAGCTGACAAAGGATGGAATCTAAGTAATCAATCACACATTCAGTTAATTAACAAACTGAAAAGCAAAAGCATTTATCTCAAAGACTTTGTGAATGATTCATTTTTTTATGGAATTAAGACAGGTCATAACAAGGCATTTATTATTGACGAGAAGAAAAAAAATGAGCTTATTGAGAAGGATAGGAATGCCGCACAAATAATAAAACCTCTCTTAGCTGGGAAGGATATAAAAAGATATGAGCAACCAATTAGCAAAAAATACATTATTCTTTCAGAAAGAGGGATAAGGATTGAAGACTATCCTTCTGTTTTAAATCATCTTTCAGAATTCAAATCAGAGCTTGAGAAAAAAGCCGGCAGCGGTCAATGGTATGAATTACAGGCAAGCCCAGGAGATACAAGTAAGTTTGAAAAGCCAAAAATCATGTACCCAGATATTTCAAAAAAATTAAACTTCATAATGGATTATCATGGACATTATAGTGTTAACACTGTTTATAATATTGGAGTAGATTCAATTGGATTGTTAGGTTATTTAAATTCGAAAGTCTTTCTGTTTTATTTTCAATCAGTTTCTAATTCGATTCGTGGAGGTTACCTTAGGTTTTTTACCGAATATTTAAAGGAGTGCCCGATTCCTCAAGAGCTAAATGAATTGGAACCTGTCGTTAAAAAAATTATTGATCTTAAGAAGCAAAACCCCTCAGCCGACACCACCGAATTGGAAAATCAAATCGACCAATTAGTTTATCAGCTATACGGATTGACCGAAGAAGAAATAGAAATAATAGAAAATGAATTAAAATGATTCTAAATTAGAAAGCTATGCCTATAATAGTTGAAAGTGATGGTGAAAATTTAATTTTCAAAGATTATTTAAATAGAACAATAAAAATAAAACAAGAAGATTATCTTGAATTAATTAGGGATGTAGAAAGACGGAATATAAGACCTGCTTTGGAAGAATGCTTTTCTGATCCCACAGAAGTTTGGTTTAACAAGGAGAATGTCGAGGGTGAAGATTATTACTATTATAAGTTCATAAAACTCTATTCAAATTTGGCATTTATAGCCATTATATTAATTGACGATTTGTTGAGATTAACTTTGAATAATTTTTATGGCTTTGATGAAGATGAATTAAACCAAGTGAATGAAGAACGAAAAGGGCAGCTGATATTATCCAACCTGTAATTTAATGCTTGGGGACATTTGCGACTTCGTTTTCCGATTTGCACCCGGAAGAAATTGAATTATAGACAGTTGTGATACCGCAACGCTAAATAGGGTCTGCTGAATAACTGTTTATCACCTATTAATCAGGAAAATACAGTTATATCAGAACGCTTTAATGCAAGGATTATGAGAACATCCCGCAGAAAGCATGCCCTAATAAAATTTAGTATTAGAACCGTCTATATTCGTTGGGTAGGACATCATAAAGATTATGGCAAAATAAAGGATATTCAAAACCTGTAGCTATGGAAAGGATAATAACACATGAGGATTACGTTAAGGCTGAATATTCCGGTGATACTGACACCCTCTCCGGTGATATTGACCCCCCTATAATTGGACTGATTCAAAGAGCGTGATGGACTGACAATATTACCCGAGAAGGGAGGCAGCTTACTCCGGATTATCCGAGCACAGCCAAAGTGCCATATATTGCACTTTCGGCATAGATTTACAAACAGTTACACAGTAATGTCAACAAAAGTGCAATTAATTGCTCTTTTCTTGGTTAAAGTCAGAATGTTTTATATTTTTACAAACAAAAGAGCAATATCATGCACTTTGAGAATTTAATCAATACAATAAAAAAACGGAGGGAAAACTTGAAGGTTAACCAAGAAAATTTGGCAAAACTTTCTGGAGTTGGGTTAAGAACATTAAAGCAATTTGAAAGTGGTAAAGGAAACCCTACTTTACAAACTATTCAGAAAATAGCAGATGTATTAGGGTTGGAGGTTTGTTTAAAGGTTAAAACTGAAATAACAGATGAGAAAGGCTAAAATACTATATAAAAACCAAGAGGCAGGTATGTTAATTCAACATGATAATGGTTCTTTCACATTTAGATATGATAATTCATGGATTAATGATAAAACCCAACCTGCTATTAGTTTAACATTGCCAAAATCTCAACAAGAATATCATTCCGATTTTTTATTTCCATTTTTTTATAATATGCTACCGGAAGGGTCGAATAAACTGATCGTTTGTAAGCATAATAGGTTAGACTTAAACGATTATTTTGGTTTACTTCTTACAACGGCAAAGAATGATAATATCGGTGCAATAAGAGTTATTAAAATAGAATAATTGTATGATCTTAAATGAAATTAAACATTGTCCGGGGACTTTAGCTGAAGGTCATACAACTTATAGCAGAGCATGTCTGTCTAAAGTATTTAAAGGGAGAAAAGTGAATCACATATTGCCTTATGATTCGCCAGCGTCAAATTCAGAAACAGATGATCTATTTAATGACAATCGTAAACGAATGTCAATTTCGGGTGCGCAAGAGAAATTTTCAGTGTTACTTGATAAGAACAAATTACGACTAATCAATGAAGGAGAACAAGGAGAATATATACTTAAACCTATTCCGAGTGCAGGAAAAAGGCCAGAGTGCATGCCGGCCAATGAACATCTAACAATGCAAATTGCAAAGCAAGCTTTTGGAATAGAAGTAGCTGAAAATGCATTAATATTTTTCAAGAATGGTGCTCCTGCATATATTACAAAAAGATTTGATTTAAAAGACGATGGTAATAAATTAGCACAGGAGGATTTTGCTTCACTTTCAGGAAGAACACCGCAAACACATGGTGAGCACTATAAGTATTCAGGAAATTACCTGGAATTATTTGATATAATGAGAAAGTTTGTTCCTGCTTACCTCTTAGAAGCACCAAAGCTATTGAAAATGTTAATATTCAATTATTTATTTTCAAATGGAGATGCTCATTTTAAAAATTTTTCTTTAATAGAAACCTCAATGGGGGATTTTAAATTGAGCCCTGCTTATGATTTGTTAAATAGTAAGATACATATTGAGGACAGGGATTTCGCTTTAGAAGATGGGCTTTTACCAAAAAACCTGGCACAAGGGAAAGTAATTTCACAATTTAGAATTTTATCAGAAAAAGCTGGAATTAATGAAAAAGTTTATGACGAAATACTAAATGTAATGCTTAATCAGACTAGTTTAGTTGAGAAATTAACTTTTTCTTCTTTCTTGGATAAAAAAACACAAAGAGATTATTTTCAGTCTTATCAAACCCGACTCAAGAAATTTAATAAAGAATGAAGTACTGACGGTAATCGATTAGGCAGCCGATAGGCTAATATCTTATCGGAGGGCCTCTCACCAAAAACAATTATTCTACTCCCCATTCGTTGGACAAAAATAACGACCTGCTAAGTTGAAATTCCAAGTCATTATTTATATTTGAGGCATCAGGAGCAACAAACACTATATCCAAAAACATATAATACTACAGATTTTGGGATAATTATATTCAAATAGATATAATTTGTTTATATTTGAATAAAATATATTCAAAAACATATAATGAATTCTTTAGCCGATTTCGTAAAACAGCGAAGAAAGGAAGTCAAGCTCACGCAGGAAGAATTTGCTGAAAGAGCCGGGGTTGCACTAACGGTTGTCCGCAAAATAGAGCAGGGCAAAACCAACCTGAATCTTGATAAGGTCAATCAGGTACTGGCCATGTTTGGCCATGAATTAGGCCCCGTCAGTATCCGCAAATCTTATAATAGTGATGATTTATGAGCCAGGCAAAGATTTATTACAAGGATGATTTGGCCGGCATACTGGTCGAAACGGATGATGGTGAGTATGAATTCACCTATGATAAAGAATATATCAGAAACTATCCCGATGGCTTCCTCACTTTTAGCATGCCGGTTTCATACCACCAATACTAATATCCTGCAGCGCGATATTACTTTTTTGTATTATTACGGGCTTGCCTCACATCAACAAAGCTTTTAACAAAATGGTAAATTGCCAATAGTGAGCTAAGCATCATTACCACAACTCTGACTATTGCCATGGAGTCGTCGCGTCCTATCGCAGCTACCAGAGGCTTAATCAAGCCAAAGCTTACTAATATGGTAAGTACAATAGCAATATGCGATGCAAGCTTCCTCTCCTTCTTTAGTCCGGGATTGATAATTAGTAGCGCAAGTCCAAAAGCAACCGGAATAAAGGCTGTAAACGAGGGATTGTCAGAAACCAGATAGGCCCATACTCCCAACAAAATAAGTATTAGGGCATTCAACAAACTTGCCTGATAAGCCTTCATAAAATTTATAGTTTAAATGAACAGTAATTCAACCTGATATATCAACTATAAAACAGGCTCTTTGTTCACGGTATAAGTAGTCGGAGAATCAAAATCACTTGTCTTCTAAGTCTTTTTTAAGCAAGTGGTCGCGACAAAGCCTCATCTGCCTTGAATAAAACATCGTATAACTCGCCCATCTTGGCAGGCTTAATCATTTTGTATTGAATATCGCTTCCATAGGGGTCGCTGATAGCTCTCACATCATCAAAGGAGGAAAACAACAATAGGATAGGTAAAGCTTGCCCGGGCTTTTCTAATGAGCGCAATTTCTTAATCACATCAACGCCATTGAATATCGGCATATTGTTATCAATAATAAGAAAATCCGGACTTGAAAAGCCATCGAGAGCCATAAGAGCCTCCACGCCGTCAGAGGCCTCAGTCACCTCAAGCCCCTTGTAGCACAACATTTCGGAAATAACAGAACGGCTAAGTGAATTATCACCAACAACGAGTACTTTTTGAATAGCCTTCAAAGGTCGGGGATCAGACTTAATTTCAGGAATAAAAATCGGCAACTGAAGGTCGAACGAAAAAATACTACCCAGACCCGGCGTGCTGTCTAATTCAATTTTACTGCCCATTTTTCCCAGCAACATATTCGAAATAACCAGCCCCAGTCCGGTGCCCCCGAATTTCCGCGATGAGACAGTTTCAATCTGCGAAAAGCTTTTAAACAGGGCTTTCCTGTCATTATCAGAAATGCCTATTCCGGTATCACGAACCGATATGGAATATATGCACAGACCTTTCTCTCTATCTAAATGTTTTTCTTTAAGGGAAAGCTCAACTTCTCCATGGTCGGTAAACTTTATTGCGTTGCTAAGCAGATTCATTAGTACCTGGCGCAATCTCAATTCATCAACCTCAACAAAAGAATGTATATCGGGCTGAATATTCAGAATAAACTCAACCCCTTTTTTGTGAGCGTTGTATCTTAATATGTCGGCCAGGGTTTCAACTATGCGTATAATATTACCTTTGTCGGCATGCAAATTCAGCTTACCTGCCTCTATCTTAGAAAAATCGAGAACATTATTAATCAGCTCCATAAGAGTATTGGCAGACACTGATATATTGTCGAGGTATTGTTTTTGAATCTCTGACATATCAGTAATAGACAAGAGTTCTGAGAAGCCAATAACCCCGTTAAGCGGGGTACGAATCTCGTGACTCATATTAGCCAGAAACTCGCTTTTAGCCCTGTTGGCGGCCTCTGCGTTGGCCTTGGCCTTCAGCAGATCCTTTGTAACACTCCTCTCTTCAGTAATATCCTTCAATATCCCAATAGAATAGGAATCATTCACCTCAACAATGTTCACGCTCACTTCACGTAACTTCCCGGCTTTATTTTCAATCTTAAGTTCCATAAATCCTTCGCCTGATTCGATCAGCTTATTGACATTGCGCAGGACCTTCTGGTGGCGTTTTGAAGGTATCAAGTTAAGGAAAAGGCGGCCTTTGAGCTCGGAAGGCTCATACCCTGTGATATCGCTTACACAGCGGTTGCTGTCAATAATTCTACCCTTTTTATTAACTGCAAATATTCCTAATGGAGCCCTGTCAATGTAAGTCTTCAAACGCGCTTCACTTAAGGCTGTAATTTCGTTTCTGATGCGCTGTTCGAGTCCTAAAGAAAGCTTATCGGCTAAAGCCAATAAGTGAAATTTCAAATCCTCGCCCGGAAGGGAGCTAAACTGAAGAACACCGACGGTAACATCATTTGCTCGCAAAGTAATAATAAAAGGATGCTTGGGTAAACTTTCAGAACTGAGATTAAGTCGCTTGGAATAATACAATTGAAGGCGGACAAATTCCACGCCACTGAGCTGCTGAAAAAAAAGTTCAACATCCCCAATCAGCTCTGCGAAATCAGACCGGCTATTAAGCATTTGGAGAAGATCGACAGTATCCTGCAGTTCTTTAACCCTTTTAATTAGCTGCTCACCAACCTCACTGTCATAGTCGCCACCTTTCATTTGAGCCCAAGCTTCACTCATATTTTTTTCACTAATGAAAACCGACAATAGAGCAGTAACCTATTGTCATACACAGAAGTAAAATTAAACCTTTTTGTAAACAAATACGAAAAAATATAGAATATTTATTATTTAAGCCATACAAGCTCGAACCTGGCAAGCCGTTTACCATCTTTATAAAAGCTCAATTGCTCCCCTTCAATTTCGAAGTCAAGAGTTCCCTCAAGCACTATAAACATAGCATCCTCGGCGGACATATCATCACAAGCCATTTTTGTAGCACCTAACGCAAAAAATGTCACCCGTTGTCCATCCTCAATTTTGTAGCTGCCAAAAAATGAGTTGCAGCCCCCACTACCATTCACCCTATCATCAAACGATCGAAAAATAATGTGAGGCTCACGATGCCACTCCTGCGAAAAGTCAAGAGCTTCACCGTTCAGTTCAACCAGCTTCCAGTACTTCTCTACCAGATCGGAGTTTTTTTGAAGTATATAATTGCCGGCCAACACGCCCGCTATCCTCATACCATGAGGATCTAACTGTGCAACGTGATTCTCGCCAACAGCAAACATATTGGGAGCTTCGCTGTTTTTATCCCGTCCATTGTAATTATATTCCCCAAATCGTTCCACTCAAACTTTCCATCATGACTGAACGTGGCTCCATCTTCATCAATATAGGTGGTCTCAATGCGAT